>Ga0307970_1000115_pt1 | contig 44757 bp, 41 predicted proteins | sample OrgLakmetagen712_FD_202093 | JGI IMG/M metagenome (GOLD analysis project Ga0307970, IMG submission 202093) | Saline water microbial communities from Organic Lake, Antarctica - #712 | ecosystem: Environmental > Aquatic > Non-marine Saline and Alkaline > Saline | place: Antarctica: Organic Lake... | reverse complement strand
AAGGACACCAAGCGGGCGTTATTAAAATTGGTTCGCTCTCGCTTGAGTTGAGGGACATCCGTATAAAGACTCAGTAATGAGGACGCACGTTCACCATCGCCAAAACTGCCAGGCTGATTAAAACGCATAGGGCGTATCATTTGGCTGACGTCTCCTACGGCATCCACGCCTATATTATTAGAATTCCCAAGAAAATAGTATTTATTTTTTTTACCAAAAGACATCAGGTTCACTCGGTTTTTATGGTAAAATTGATCGAAGCCACCTGCGCCTAGATCTGCATTACCAAACCACTGTTGCTTATAGTCGTCTTTAAGCTGGATGTTCATGGCGACACGGTCGCTTTCTTCAATGCCTTTTAGTAGTTTATTGAGGGAATAATTATCGTAAATTTCAATTTTATCCACGGCATCTGCAGTCATGTTTTTACTTAAGACTTTGTAGCCTTTTTCGAACAAATCATCTCCATCTACCATAAGGCGTTCGATTTCACGATCCCCAACTTTTATGGTGCCATCACTTTCTACATTAACACCGGGGAGGTTTTTAAGCAAATCTTCCACTACCACCTCGGTCCCTCGCCGAAAGCTATCGGCGTCAAACACTATGGTGTCTTTCTTTACAGTGATGGGACGATCACCTTGAATAGTTACGTTTTCAAGGAGCATTTCTTCTTCGAGCAAAACGGCATTTACTTCTATAGAGTTCTGGCTCTTCAGGGTAATTTTAACCTCTTTTTTGGCATAGCCTAAGGAAGCAAAAACAACCTGAAACTCTCCTGTTCGGTCTGTTTTGAGGTTATAACTTCCATCCTGCTGACTTGAGGTGTACGCTAGAATTCGTGGACTATCTAAAGGTTGAAGCAGCACATTAGCATAACTAATGGGGTTCCCAATACTATCTTTTACTTTTCCAGTGATTTCGGTTTGGGAATAACAAAACATTCCTAACCAAAGGGATAGGAATGTGAAAATGTAATTTAGGTTGTTTTGTTTTTTCAAGTTTGGGCTAATTTTCTTCCCATTCAAATTCTCTTTCCAGTTCTTGCTCCCTATGCCTTACAGTTTTAAAACTAGTACCTCTTCCACCTAACTTAGTATTTCTTATTCTAGATTTTTCATTTCGTAATTTGTCGGAAAGCTCAAGTCCTTCTCGGTAAGTCATTCCTTCTGCATCTTCACTAATTGTAGGCTTAAGAGCATCTTCAGTAAATTCTGCATTAAGATTAATCTTCCTAACTGACCAGGTGTATTTTTGTTCTTGATCATACATTTTGAGTATTAATCCTGGCAGTCCTTTTAGCTTCCAAGGGCCAAAACTGATGGGGATTGCAGGAGCAAACCAAGCGGTAAAAGTTCTCCCTCTAAAATTGGTCAAAGCCTTTACCACCTGATAATTCCCTATACTATCAATTTCATCCTTAATCTCCCAATTATAGTCTAAACCTGTATCATAAACAATAAAATCTGATTTAGGGTTTTTGACAGATTTTATAACATCATTAGTCGAAGCCTTATAAAACCAAACGTTATTATAGTCAGTAGGTTCTTCTATAATTGTAATACTTCCATCATCATTTAATCTTGTGCCATATTCATTTTTATCATTGATTTGAGATTTAGAATGGATTTGTTTAGCTCGCTCATTGTTAGCGTACAAAACTATACTTTTAGATTTTTCAATATTTGAAGTTGGGGAAGTGTGTGAGTATTCAGCTACAATAGCATTTTGACTGAATGTCAAAAACGGTAAAATGATTAAAAGATGAGATAAAATTGATTTCATAATTTAGCGATTGTATATTTAAATAAACTGATATATAGGGGTAAAACTACGAAGAGATTTTTATAATCTTTTACGGTTCGACCGTACTTATATCAACATAAAATTAGTTTTAATATTTATTCGTTCATTTTTTCAAATGTCGATTTTCATCAAATCTATTTTTCTATCTGATTCATATTCAACAAAAGAGAAAACCACACAAAAACTATTCAATACCATAATGCATTATTCATGTTCTATCTCAATCATTCCTAAACAAAATCTTAAACTTTAGTATATTTACGTCAAACTAAAATATCTATGGGATTCATAACCGCTGCTGAAATCGCCACCGGGCTCAACTTGTCAAAGTTTGGGATTCTGGGGAATGTCATGGGCAACTTCATCATGCAAACGACGAGAATTTCAGAGCTGAATGCCATCTATGATCAATATGCTCATTTGGAAGGTGTCGAGTTTATAGATGCGGTGCTATTGCATCTGGATGTGCAGTTTGAAATCCCCGAAAAGGACCTAAAACGTATCCCTAAAACAGGTCCGTTTGTAACGGTGTCCAACCACCCGCTAGGAGCTGTTGATGGTTTAATTTTACTCAAGTTGATGCTGGAGCAGCGTCCAGACTATAAAGTCGTGGCCAACTTTCTTTTGCATCGGCTCGTGCCGCTTAAGCCTTATGTTATGCCCGTGAATCCTTTTGAAACCCATAAAGAGGCAAAATCTAGTGTGGCTGGCATTAAACAGGCGTTAACGCATATCAAGTCCGAAAGTCCTTTTGGGTTGTTTCCGGCAGGCGAAGTTTCTACCCATATGGAAGGAAGAAAAGTTGTAGACAAACCCTGGTCCAATGAAGCTATTCGGCTCATCAAAAAAGTCAAGGTTCCTGTGATTCCGGTATATTTTCACGCTCGGAATTCAGCTTCTTTTTATCGCTTAGCCAAGCTCAACGATAGCTTAAGGACGGCTAAATTACCAGGGGAAATGCTGAAGCAAAGCCATAGACCCATTCGTGTAAGAATTGGAAATTCAATCTCAGTAAAAGATCAAAGTACCTTTGAAGACCTTACAGAGTATTCAAATTTCTTAAGGCAAAAAACTTATTTTCTAGCTAATTCCTACGAAAAGAAGTCCCTTTTGAATCTCACCAATCAAATCAAGTTTCCTCTTAAAAGGCCTCCAAAATCTATTGCCAATGAAATGGCTTCTGAAGCTTTAGAAAGAGAAGTTCAAGATTGTAGAGATGAGTCTAGAAGACTTCTTGTGAGCAATAATTATGAGGTGTTTATCGCAGAAAGGAAACACATCCCCAACATCGTCCTTGAGCTAGGAAGACTTAGAGAAATCACCTTTAGATCGATTGGAGAAGGCACCAATAAATCTATAGACCTGGATAGGTATGATGATTTTTATCAACATATGTTTTTATGGGATAGCCAGGCTAAAAAAATTGCTGGAGCTTATAGAATGGGACTAGGAAGCCGGATTTATAAAGATCATGGGATAGATGGCTTTTACCTTAATGAGTTGTTTCGTTTTGAACCAGAACTCCACTCAATGCTAAGCGAATCCATCGAAATGGGGAGGGCGTTTATCACTGCAGAATATCAACAAAAACCAATGCCCTTATTTCTGCTTTGGAAAGGCATTGTCCACTGTACGTTGAGGTATCCAGAACACAAATACCTCATAGGCGGGGTGAGCATCAGTAATAAATTTTCAAATTTTTCAAAATCAATGATGATCGAATTTATGAAATCTAATTATTACGACCCTTATATGGCTCAATTTGTAAGACCGAAGAAAGAGTTTAAAGTCAAACTAAATGATGTGGATAAAGACTTTGTTTTTGATTCAACAAAAGCAGATTTGACTAAGTTTGATAAAATTATTGATGAGGTAGAACAAGGAAATTTAAGGCTTCCCGTACTGATCAAAAAATACATCAAACAAAACGCAAAAGTAGTGGCTTTTAACGTCGATCCACTCTTCAATAATTCTGTAGATGGCTTGATGTACATCCGGATTGAAGATATTCCAGAAAGTACGGTTAGGCCAGTGATGGAAGAGTTCCAGGCCGAATTAGAAAAACAAAACAAGAATTAAAAACAACATATATGTCAACGTTATTCACAAAGATTATTTCAGGTGAAATCCCCTCTTATAAAGTCGCAGAAACCGATGAGTTTCTTGCTTTTTTAGATATTAATCCTAATTCTAAAGGGCATACGCTTTGCATTCCCAAAAAAGAAGTCAATAAGATTTACGACTTGGACGACAAAACATATTTGGACCTTATGTTATTTTCTAAAAAGGTAGCCCATGCCCTAGAAGCTACAATCGATTGTAAGCGAGTAGGTATGGCTGTAGTTGGCCTGGAAGTGCCTCACGTTCATGTGCACTTGATCCCTTTGCAAACAATGGATGATATACGTTTTGAGAAGAAAGATTCTTTTACAGAAGAAGAATTCAAAGAAATTGCTAGATCTATCAGTGAAAACGTAAAGTTATAGATGCAGGAAATTGAACGTAAATTCTTAGTAAATTCTAATGCTTATAAAAGTGAAGCATCTAAAAGTAAACGAATTTCTCAGGGTTTTTTGAATTCGCATAAAGAGAGGACTGTAAGAGTTAGAATTATTGATGACAAAGGTTTTATAACCATCAAAGGTAAAAGTTCTGAATCCGGGCTTTCAAGATTCGAATGGGAAACTGAAATCCCTTACGAAGAAGCCAAAACTCTTTTAAAACTTTGTGAGCCCGGACGAATAGAAAAGACACGGTACTACATCAACGTGGGTCAACATATTTTTGAAGTTGATGAGTTTTATGGAGATAACCAAGGTCTTATTGTGGCAGAAATAGAATTAGCTAACGAAGACGAGGCCTTCGAAAAACCAAATTGGTTGGGTCAGGAAGTGACAGGAGAGGTGAAGTACTACAACTCCATGCTTTCAACTCATCCTTATCAAAGTTGGTAGTTATATTACCGACTCTCTATTCCGGACTTGCAATAACCGTCATAATGCCCAAAGACAGCTTTCTTTGTAAAAGCTTTTTTGGCATAAAACCAATCATATCTGCGACAAAAGGTACGATTTCATCTTCCATACTTTTATCCCATGCAATACCTTTTTCTTCCATTTTACTCATCCAGTGTAGTAGGTAAGGATCCATGGTCCCATAATTAAACAGGTGTTCTATTTTCCACCCATTTTTATTGAGCAAAAGGTCAATATTTTTTGGAGAAAAAAGTGAAGTATGTCGAGGTGTATGCCATCCAGCCCAGTCTTTACCGAATTTTTTCCTGCTAGACGAATCAAAATTGGGGACTTCGATGATGAGCTTTGTAGTAGATTTTGAAATCGATTTTAAATAGTTGAGATGATCTGAAGGTGTATAATCATGTTCCAGATAATGCCACATGGTAATAACGTCTGGTTTGAGGCTTTTAGGCAAATCATTTACCTGACCTATGCGTAAATCAAGACCCTCATATTCGCTTTCCTGGTTTTTCCATCCTTCGTTTGAAAAATCAATTCCAAGGGCCTTACAGCTTGTTTTTTCTTTGCACATTTTCAAGAAGCTGGGCTTTCCACAACCAATGTCGAGGACAAGAGAAGCTGGGTTCAATTCGTGAACTTGTTGTACACGTTTTAATTTTCTGAGGTCTAGTTTTTTAAAACTATTCTCGACTAATTTTCCGAATTTTCCCCAGGCTTCAGACCCCCGGTAGGGGAGATAAAATTTGGTATAATAATTTTTCAGTTGACTCTCAGGAACTCTTGGATTTAAAAACACAAAGTTGCAATTTCTGCATTGATCAAAATTGAACATCTCTTTGTTAGAGTGCATTTGTGCTGACGTTGAGGTGTAATGATGAATATTCCCTGAATTGCAAACGGGACAATTTTCAATTTTTTGCATGGTTGCAAATTTACACCAAACTAGTTATAAGACATTCTAGACAGTTGATAAAAAACTTCTTAAAGAAATGATTTTTTTCTAAATAATTCCCAATCTAAAAGATTCATAAAAAGATATTTCAATCGGACTTAGATCTGCATAAGTCTTTAGTTTTAGTCTGAATAAACATTTTATTGAATGTGATACTTTTTTATTTCTTCTCTTTATTTAGATTCAACCTTGTAATTTCTATTCCATACGGTAAACAGGTACTTTCTTCATCTTCTGCTGTAATGAATATTTCGACAGGTTGGTATGGGAAAGAGGCTTTGAAAGTTGAAGTTGATTCATTTTTAGGGTTAAAATGACCAGTATTTCTTACCGTCCCTTTTTCTGATACTACCCAGATCACATAAATATTTTTTGGATTTTGGAGTCTTTCTGGTGCCGCTAGATTTTTTGCTTCCAGAGTGACTAGGTAATTTGGGTCATCTTGTTCTTTAATTTCTGCAGTAATATCTGCTCCAGGTGTTACTTTAGAAACAGGGAACTCGAGAGTTTCACTATAGGAACTTAGAATCACCATTAAAAGCATTATGAATTTAAGTTTTGTATTCATTTTATGGGGTTTTGTTTTTAATTAGAATTTTTTATTTCTTCTTTTTTAAAGTCAATTTTTAGCGATTTTGACGAATCGTAATTCTTCAATTCAATAATAGATGCCGGTAAGCTAAAGCCTTCAGATATTAACGCGGTTACTACTTGATCCATCACCTCAGAGCGAACGCTTTCATGAACAGATCGTTTTGTTGATTTATATGTATCTATCCAAAATCTAACTTTCAAATTTATGGTGTTGGTTGCTAGGTCATCAATAGAAATGCTTGGTTTTTTTTCTCCTTTCAAGACACCTTCTACCTTACTAAGCGTTTTTTTGATTATCTCAAAGGCCTTTATTGGGCTGTTCTCATAAGCTATTCCTACGACAAATTCATAGCGTAAGAACCCATCTAGGGTATAATTGAATAATGGATTTTTAATGATGATGGAATTTGGAAGAAACACATCTTTACCATCTGGTGTTTTTACTAAGGTTTCGCGAATACTTATGTCTTTGACGTGTCCTATAATTCCATTTACCTCAATTAAATCATCCAGCCTAAAAGGACTTTTAAAAGCTAGGACGATTCCCGCTAAAAAGTTTTCGCCAATATCTTTAAGCGCAAAACCAATTACAAAAGTCAACAAGCCTGCTCCTGCTAGAACTTTGTTTGTAAATGAATCCAATCCAAGTTAGTAAAGTGCGATTAAGACTACGATAGTTTTTATCGCAAAGCTTATGATTTGTGATATAAAAGTTGCCGTGATGTGGTTTGGAGACTTTTTAACTAAACGCACCCTCACCCTTTGCTTTACGAAATTAGCTATCAAAAATCCTACAATCAGGAAAAGCAAAGTCAAACCTAGGTTGATATAATTCGTCTCAAAATATTGAATTAGATTACTATAAAATACCTCAGACCTATTCATAGAATCAGTTTTTTTAAAGCCAAAATCATTTAATCATTTTAAAACTTCTGAAAATAATTTAGTTTGAAAGATGTTAATTCCTACTTTCTTCCATTTCCTTTTCAAATGCATTTATGCTTTTGTCCAAGGCAGTTTTGAGTTGAATGACTTCAGATTTTAATTCTTCTTTTTTCTCACCACTTGCTTTTTCAAACTCGTTTAGTTTCTTTCTTAACTCTGCTTGGCGTTGAGTCATTTTTTGTTTTTCTTCTAGGTATTTGTCTTGAAGATCATCGCTAAGATTATTGTAATTTCTTTCAGCTTCTTCAGTCTTCACCTCAATGTCACTTCTTAATTCTTCTATTCTGTCACTTAGGTTTTTCCATTTTTCAGCTCCATATTCCTTTGACACTTTCATGACATCATTCATTTCTTTTTGAAGATCTTCGGATGTTGTTTCTCCATCTTTGTTGGATGAATTACAGCCAACCATTAAGGATAAAACGACTAAAATTGTGACAAGCAAATTCAATTTATTGCTCTTGATATTATGCGAGCTTTTAGTAATTGATAAAGTTTCTTCTTTATCAAAATAACGATTTCCCAGATCAGATTCTTTATTTGTTTTGTAATCTTGTTCGTTCATTTTTCAACAATTTATTTGTTGGTATATTTTAAATCTTAAGCTAGCAATTGTTTTATCTAATATTTTTAATCGTCTTCATAGTCTTTGACCTCTACATCATAACTGGAGCCAGCAATATCTTCTTTGCTGATTAAGTATTTGGAAGTCAGAATCTGATACTTATTTTTTTCTTCAGTATTCACAGTCCAAATGAATTTGTGCGCATCTTCAAATTTCTTATTTCCCTCAAGTTGATCTGCAAACAATCGCTTTACCAAGCTGCTATCTTTTAAGCCTCCGGCAATGATTTTAGCCAGTGTTTCTCTATCTTCTCCGATGTCAACTCCATCGTCTTCCAGCACTTCAAACTTAAGTAAAGTCGCTTCAGTATTCGGGAACGTTCCGTTGTAAGCTTTGTATAATAGCTGGTTGATGTTGAACAAATCGTAATGCAAATTCGGTTCAGGATATTCTTCTGCGACTTTATCATTTGTCATTTCGTGAGAAATAGAATGAATTTGACCTTCGTTAAGTTGGTCACTCAACTTGTAGGTCAAAACTATACTGGCAGCTTCATTTGGTTCGAAATCTGAAATTGCCATAAATAGCATCTCTCTCAAATTTTCATCTTTTACATCATCAGCTTCAGGAAAATCAAATTCTTTAAGCAAGGCTGAATAGTCTTCATTCGACCAGTAAGAGTCGAGTTCGTTTAAGGTCTTGGCTTCTAAAACTTTTACTTTCATATCTTATTTTTCAATTTTACTTTGTTCGTTATTTGGTTTGCTGTACACTGTAATTACAACTCTACGTTCTTTTGGGATGATCTTACTTGACGCAAATGCATCTCCAAAATTTTGTACATAAATTTTATTGAGGAGCACAAACTTTGATACAAATTCCTTTAAGTAATCTAGTCTCTTGTCCGTCAAAGCTTTATTGATGCTTTGATTACCAGAAGCATCCGTATAACCCGAAAGCATGACTTTTTCAACCGGTCTGCTTTGAAGAATTTCTTTCAATTCATCCAAAACATTGTTTGCGGGCACTATTTTACCAATTTCATAAAATGTAGTGACACTTACCGAGTCTACCTCTTTCGTTTTATAAACAAGCACTTCATTAATCTTATAAACCGTGTCTGTTTTTCGTTGCAGAAGCTCCTTCTGAGTAAGTCGATTTTTAAGTTGTTCGATCGTATCATTTTGAGAATTTAATTTCTCGTAAAATGCTTCTTCGCTTCTATTTTCTAAAACAATAGTTTCTCTTACCGGTACTTCCTTTTCAACATAAACTGTATCAACCTGTTTGGAGTTAGAAACTACGGTTGGTTGCACGTTAGTTTGTCTTTGAGCTGGTTCATACCTCACGATTTCTCTGTAAGTAGACTCCACTTTTTGATCACTTGTTCTTTCTATCTGTTTCGCAGGAGCTTCGTTTTGGATGTAAATAGGCTCTCTTTTTTCTTGATCATCCTGGCTAGATTCTAAACGCTCAACTCTCTTTTTTAAACCAGTATTTTCAGCCTTGGAATCTTCTTTCCTTTGTGAGCTGTCATCTTGTTTTTCAACATTTTTGTTGATCTCCCTTATCACAAAAACCGTGTCTGTCTTTTGAATTTTATCTTTTTCAGAATTTACTTTAGTTGCATTTATCGAGTCATTTTCAGTGTTGCTTTTTCCTGATATAATCTGAAGTTTCTGAGCTTTGGTCAAAGTAAAGACGCTATCAGGAAGATACCTGGACTTGTCATCTTCATTGATCTGCTTCTGAAATTCTTTGAGCTTCTTATCCTGAGCCTTTAGACTCGTTTTGATTATTGAATCTTTAGCTTGTGAAGCATTTTTACTAATTTCCGATTTTTTACTTCCTTCTGAATCTTTTATCTGGGATTGATTTCTAATTAAAGAAGATTTGTTTTCATAAATAAGTTTCTGTGAATAAGCACTATCAGAAGAAATAATGATAATGTTTTTCCGATCCTGAGGACTTATCACAGAGTCATTTCGCTTCATTTGGGTTTTATCCGTCATTCCCGATTCAACCCTTTCAGTTTCCATAGAAACTTTTAGAGCTGTCTCACTATCGATATATAATCCAGTATAGCTCGTGTTTTTAGTACTGCAGGCAACAATTGAAACGACCAGAGCAACCGAATAAATAAGTGTTTTTATTTTTTTATTCCCATCCATAAATCAAGTTCTAAGGCCAATCCAGCCGTTGGTATAATAGATAATTTTTCCAGATTTTCTGTTCCTTTTTCTCCAAGTATAAGGATGCCAGCGTTAAAACGAACAACTTTAAACATCCTAAAACCAAGGCCAGTGTAGATCGGTAAATCTACTCCTGGAGTCACATATTCTGTACCTTCAGCATCTTCTATTGGTTCGAACAACACTCCGACAGAAAACCCAAATGAATCGAAAATGCGTGACTTCATGGCGAGTTTGCTTTTGTTATTGAAAGGAATGGTTATACCAACTCCAGGGGTAAAATCGATATTATCTACAGATGAATTATCGATATCCACAGATTTACTCCAGGCGTACATTCCTACATTTACAGGTAGCGTAAAGCGTTCCTTGTCTGTTTGTACAGACTTTATATTTACCTTTTTATAATGTTGTACAATATCACTATTGATAAAGGGAGTAAGTTCAGAACTCATCAACTCCACAAGGTGGTCCACCTTTTCCTGTATCAATTCATTGGCTTTCTCGCTTTCTTCATCTCTGGTAGTTTTCTTGAAAAATCTACTGAATTTAAAATCATCCTGATTTTTCAGCTCTTGAAGTACAAGAGACGAAGGTGCTTCAGCCGGAATCATGTTTTTAGATTCATGGTATTTTAAAGATTCTTTTATTAGTTTTTCTAGCTCTTCATAAACGTTTTTAGACTTGTTGACATTTACATTTTTTCCATCATAGTAAATGTTATTCATCAAGAGAAAGCGAATCCTGCTTTCAAGGTTTTCTAGCAATTCCTTTTTTTGAGTGTTCGACATTATCTTGTATGTGATGATTTCAAAATCATATTTTGTATTTGATCTCAAAACTGGCGGAACAATAATGTTGAACGTTTCAGAAGAGTTATTTTCAATTCTATTCCATAGATAAGAATGCAGGATGAAATCTTTATCATCGTAAGAGATGTTGACTTTCACCATTTCTATATCCTTGCCAGCTTCTCCAACTATAGTCAAGGTTTCATCAAATGGTATTCTTGGCGTATTATAAAATGTACCAGATTCAAAATCTATTTTAACGCTTCTCTCCTGTGCGAAACAAGCAGTAACTGAAATGAGAGCTAAAAGCAGCATGAGTAATTTTCTATTCATGTTTATATTTTTTTAATGTGTTTTATAAATTATTAAATGTGAAAACTTATTTTAAAAATCGAGAGGAAATTAATGTGATCAATTAGAACTGATTTACTTTTTCCTTTTCTCTTCGAGAGTTAGTTTCTTCAACATCGAAAAAATCAAACCTCCAGAAATCGCCCCAAGTATATACAATAAAGCACTTGCTGCAGATAATGGAATTTGCAGTTTCCAATTGAAAAATTTTAGATTAACGGTTTCCATGTTTTGAAAGGCAAAAATAATTGCAGCCAAAACTATTATAAGAAGTAAGATGGATTTGAGGGTGCGCATCGTAATTGAGTTTTAGAAAGTGAATTTTATATATTCTGAAACTAAAAATATTTTAGACCATCTCAATTTTTATAAGAAGTTCTAGGAGAAAAAAACCTACATACCTATGATTTTTCAGCCATGTTTAATTGGCTTTTGACCTTTATGGTAAAGATACGATAGAAACTTATCATTTTAGATAATTAATTAAGTTTAATCAATAAAGAGTCTTAAAATTATGTTGATGTAATTTTTAAGTTCTGCTTACATTCAGAATTGTAAATTATCGAGCTATGAGTCTCAGAAATTACCTGCTTTCTTTCAACCGAGTTCTCCTTCTTGTCTGTTTTGGTTTGCGACAGGTATATAAACCATAAAAGCACAGAATTAAACTCTGTGCTTTTATGGTTTTAGGACTTTATAGGTTTACTGTTTATTTTTAGCTTCAATGCTTAGTGTTGCATGTGGTACTAAAATCAAACGCTCTTTACGGATTAGTTTTCCAGTTTCACGGCAAATACCATAAGTCTTATTCTCAATACGAATTAAGGCATTTTGAAGATCACGGATAAATTTCCCTTGTCTTATGGCCAATTGAGAATTTGCTTCCTTGCTCAAAGTGTTGCTGCCTTCGTCGAAGGACTTAAAGGTAGGAGCAGTATCTTCAGTATCGTTACTGCTACCGTTTTTATACGCGTCTTCGTAGAGGTTAAGTTGATTTTTAGCTTTTTCAATTTTTTCTAAAATCAACTTTTTAAACTCTGCTAATTCCTTGTCAGAATAGCGCTCTTTATTCTTTTGTTCACTCATTTTAATTCTGTTTTTCAATTGCTAAAACGGTCTTGACATCGTCAAACTCTATCTCTAGACCGTTTTTTACGTTTGGAGTTAAGTTAATAGTGTTAGTTAGTGTTTCAGTTTTTATATAGTCAAGATTTTGGTTAACAGCTTCTGCAAGTTTTCCGCTCTCTTGTAGTTGAATTGCAATTCTGTCGGTCACCTCCAATCCAGAGTCTTTCCTTAAGTTCTGAATTCTATTGACCAGTTCTCTGGCAATACCTTCGTTAACCAATTCCTCATTAAGTGTTACATCAAGCGCTACCGTCAATCCATTTCCGCTTGCGACAAGCCAGCCTTCAATGTCCTGAGAAAGTATTTCAACTTCATCAAGGCTTATAGAAGTCTTTTCGCCATTCACTTCAAGTTCTATCGTCTTGTTCTTTTCTAAATCAGCAATGTCTTTAGCTTCCATCTTTTGGATAGCTTGTGCTACATGCTTCATCTCTTTTCCAAACCTTGGTCCTAAAACCTTAAAGTTAGGCTTAATATCTTTCACCAAAATTCCAGAGGTATCGTCAATAAATTCGATCGTTTTGACATTGATTTCTGATTTTATCAACTCTGAAACTTCTGCAATTTGCTCTTTGACTGTTGGATCCAAAACCGGAATCATAATGCGCTCTAAAGGCTGTCTCACTTTGATCATTTCCTTTTTTCTTAAGGATAAAGCTAAAGACGATATGCTCTGTGCCATCTGCATTTTGTGCTCCAAATCTTTATCAATCAACTCAGGATTTTGCTTTGGAAAATCAGCCAAATGTACGCTCTCTTTGTGATCTCCAATACTCGTTGATGTTAAATCTTTATACAGCCTATCCGAGAAAAATGGAGCCACTGGAGCAGAGAGTTGAGCTATGGTTTTCAAACACGTAAACAGAGTTTGGTAAGCCGAAATTTTATCGGTTTTGTAGTCTCCTTTCCAGAAACGTCTCCTGCTCAACCGGACGTACCAGTTACTCATATTTTCCTGAACGAATTCTGAAATCGCTCGCGTTGCTTTAGTTGGCTCGTAGTTGGCATAAAAGTCATCCACAGTTTGGATGAGTGTATTCAATTCTGATAAAATCCAGCGATCAATTTCAGGTCGGTCTTTTCTGTCAATGTCTTTTTCTTCATACTGAAAATTGTCCAGGTTTGCATACATGGAAAAGAACGAATAGGTGTTGTATAGCGTTCCAAAGAATTTACGCTGAATTTCTCCAATACCTTCCAGATCGAATTTCAAATTGTCCCAGGGATTAGCATTTGAAATCATATACCAACGTGTGGCATCAGGCCCATAGGTTTTCAAAGTTTCAAATGGATCTGCGGCATTACCCAAACGTTTAGACATTTTCTGTCCGTTTTTGTCTAAAACCAAACCATTAGACACTACATTTTTGTAAGCCACATCGTCAAAAATCATCGTAGCGATAGCATGCAAAGTGTAAAACCAACCCCGGGTCTGATCAACACCTTCAGCAATGAAATCGGCTGACCTCCATGTGTTTTCCACTTTTTCCTTATTTTCAAAAGGATAATGCCATTGGGAATAAGGCATGGAACCAGAGTCGAACCACACATCGATCAAGTCGGCTTCGCGTTTCATGGCCTGACCAGAATCAGATACTAAAGTGATCTGATCAACGGTGTTTTTATGCAAATCAATTTTCTCGTAATTTTCTTCACTGAAATTGTCGACTTCAAAGCCTTCAAATGGGTCTTTGTCCATAACGCCAGCTTTGACTGCTTTTGCTATTTCTGCCTTAAGTTCTTTTACAGAACCTATTATTTTTTCTTGTTTGCCATCTTCCGTTCTCCAGATGGGCAAAGGAATTCCCCAATACCGCGATCTGGATAAGTTCCAGTCGTTAGCATTGGCAAGCCAGTTGCCAAAGCGACCTTCTCCGGTAGCAGCTGGTTTCCAGTTGATGGTTTTATTGAGGTCGTGCATTCTGTCTTTAAAGTCAGTCACTTTAATGAACCACGAATCCAATGGATAATAAAGGATAGGTTTATCAGTTCTCCAGCAGTTGGGGTAGGAGTGAACGTATTTTTCGACCAAAAAGGCCCTGTTCTCTTCTTTAAGCTGAATGGCGATTTCCACATCTACAGACTTCTCTGGAGCTTCACCATCCTCGTAATATTCGTTTTTGACGTACTTGCCTGCGTAAGGTCCAACTTCTGATCGGAAGCGGCCTTTCAAATCCACAAGCGGAACCAAATTGTCATTTTCATCTTTCACCAAAAGTCCAGGAACTTCGGGTTGAGCTTGTTTACACACCATCGCATCGTCTGCACCAAAGGTAGGGGCAGTGTGTACAATTCCTGTACCATCTTCTGTGGTCACAAAATCTCCGGCAATCACTCGGAAGGCATTTTCAGGAGAGTGGTAAGGCTGAGCGAAAGGCATTAATTGCTCGTACTGAGCTTCAATAAGATCTTCACCTTTAAAGGATTCAGCAATGAAATAAGGTATTTTTTTGTCGCCTTCCTTGTAGTTTTTAAGCTCTTCTTCAGTCTCGACCTTTACAAATTTCTTTTTGAAAAGTGAGGGAATGAGTGCTTTAGCGGCAATAACATTATTGGCTTCAAAAGTGTATTGGTTATAAGATTTCACCAATACATATTCTATTTTTTTACCGACTGTTAGAGCCGTATTACTCGGCAGTGTCCAGGGCGTTGTGGTCCAGGCTAAGAAGAAGATATCGCCATCAACCTTTTGAAGCTGTTGGGGTAAAGTTTCTTTTTTAGCTTTAAACTGAGCCGTCACTGTAGTGTCCGACACGTCTTGGTAAGTGCCCGGTTGGTTGAGCTCGTGAGAACTCAAACCCGTTCCCGCTTTAGGGGAATACGGCTGAATCGTATAGCCTTTATAAATCAATCCTTTTTTATAAATCTCAGAGAGCAACCACCACACGGTCTCCATGTATTTGGACTTGTAGGTCACATACGGATCTTCCATATCGACCCAGTAGCCAATTTTTTTGGTGAGGTCGTTCCAAACATCGGTGTAGCGCATCACAGCTTCTTTACAAGCATTGTTGTAATCTTCTACCGAAATTTTGGTGCCTATATCTTCTTTAGAAATTCCCAGCTCTTTCTCTACTTTGAGCTCAACAGGTAAACCGTGGGTATCCCAGCCAGCCTTGCGTTTTACCTGAAATCCTTTCTGGGTTTTATAACGGCAAAAAATATCCTTGATGCTTCGGGCCATGACATGGTGAATACCCGGCATGCCGTTGGCAGACGGTGGCCCTTCGAAAAAGATAAAAGGCTCAGCACCTTCACGCTCATCCATACTTTTATCGAAAATGGCATTTTCATCCCAAAAACTCATGATGTCTTCTGCTACTTTTGGGAGGTCAAGTCCTTTATACTCAGGAAATTTCTTGCTCATTTTTGCTTTTTTTCTAATGATTTGCGAAAATAAGGATTTATTCCAAATTGACCCTCAGTCTTATGAAAATCTGAAAACGAAGTTATCGTTAAATCTAAGAGGGATGGTTTTAATTTTCTGAGGCTAAGAGCGAAGAGTTTAACAACTGGCAATTGGTAGTAGATTATGGGGAGAGTTAATTAATTATTTAAGGGACACGTTAAAAATTATTAAAGAGATATATGTGCTAATGATCCATCTCTCGTGTATTCAGACCTCACAGATGCATAAAGTATGTTTTGTCATCTGTTACATAAACATCAGTCTTTAGTTCTTTAATGCCAAAATTTTGAGAGAGGAGTTTTTATAAATTCCTAACAATGGGAGACTTTTCTCAACTTTAGTTTATTCTAAGCATTTTTCGAAGGGCTCGAACTTGAAACAAAGAAAAGATGGTTTCAGTTTTTGAATCCCTTGCTTTTTGTGGCTTTCTCGTGAAGTAGTTTTTGAACTGATGTGACAATAGCTTTGAGACAAGAAGAGATTCTTCTCTGCGCTGCGATCAGAATGAGAATTTTCAGCTTGTCATCTCGATGGAAACGTAGTGATAAGAGATCTATACTTCATCTCAACTTAAAACCTTTCTCTACTCCTTCAATTTTACAACGAAAACCAAGCCCTTCGCATGAAGTTAACTTTTAGCCTTAAGCAATGTATCGTTGAGCATTGAAGTCAACGAAGGCAAATTCAGCTTAAAAGTTTTGAATCTTAAAATAGAGCATCGACTACATCCTCAATTTTGGCGACGCGAATCACGTTAATTTTGTAAGTTTCTTTTGGTAATTTACTTTGTTTGGAAATGAGAATGCTTGCAAAACCAAGCTTCTCGGCTTCCATGACGCGTTGCTCCACGCGGGTGACGGGTCTGATTTCTCCTGCCAGACCAACTTCTGCGGCAAAACAAATATCTTTGGGAATGGACACGTCTTCGCTGGAGGATAATATAGCGGCAACTACTGCCAAATCGATGGCTGGATCGTCTATACTGATGCCACCTGTGATGTTGAGAAACACGTCTTTGGCTCCAAGGCGGAATCCTGCCCGTTTTTCTAAAACAGCCAGAATCATGTTGAGTCGTTTCAGATTGTAGCCCGTCGCTGACCGCTGTGGTGTGCCGTAAACTGCAGAACTAACCAAAGCTTGAATCTCGATCATCATCGGTCGCATGCCTTCCAAAGTGGCGGCAATGGCCGTGCCGCTCAAGTGGGTGTCGGTTTTGGAAATAAGGATGTCTGATGGATTGGAGACTTCTACCAAACCGCCTGCCTGCATTTCGTAGATGCCCAGTTCATGGGTAGAGCCAAATCTGTTTTTGTGGGCTCTAAGAATTCTATAGGCGTAGTTTTTATCGCCTTCAAACTGAAGTACCGTGTCAACCATGTGCTCCAACACTTTGGGTCCGGCGATGCTACCTTCTTTATTGATGTGGCCTATAAGAATGATCGGCACGTTGGTTTCTTTGGCGTATTTAATGAGTTCTGAGGTACATTCCCGAATTTGGGAAACGCTGCCCGGTGAACTTTCTACGTAGTCGGTGTGAAGCGTTTGGATAGAATCTATGATTAAGATTTCGGGTTCCATGGCTTCAATTTGTGTGAAAATAAGTTGGGTCTTTGTTTCTGAAAGCACAAAACAGTTGGATTCCTCTTTTTGGATCCGCTCGGCTCGCATTTTGATTTGCTGCTGACTTTCTTCGCCAGAAACATAAAGCACTTTTTGCTTGAAACTTAAAGACAGCTGAAGTAGTAGCGTACTTTTGCCAACACCGGGTTCACCGCCAAGCAAGGTGATGCTTCCAGGAACAATGCCGCCTCCTAAAACACGATTAAATTCTTGGTTTGAGGTGGGGATTCTTATTTCTTTACCAATCTTGATGTCATTGATGCGCTGTGGTTTGGAGATGCGTTTGGGTGCATTTGAGGTCGCTGGTTTCCAGGTTTTTTCTGGTTTGGAATCAACGACTTCTTCTACTAAGGTGTTCCATTCCTTGCAGGCATTGCACTGGCCTTGCCATTTGGCGTGTTGTGCACCACAATTCTGACAGAAAAAGGTTGTTTTGGTTTTAGCCATAGTTTAATTTCCGTAAATTCTTTTGAGTTCGTCTGCTTTGGCAAGAAGAACCTCACTATCTAGGTATCCTGCTTTTTCCAGTCCGTATGCTGCCTGGTACTCTTTTATGGCTCGGTTGGGCTCGCCTATTTTTTCAAAATATCGCCCTTGAAAATAATTATACAAAACCGTATTTGGACTTTGTTTTTTGGCAAGTTTGCTGAGTTCGCGATAATCTTCCCACAATTTCTTTTCCTCTATAGCTTCAGCTGTTTTGAGGAAGTCAACAATTCTTATAGGGATTTCAATGGCATAAAGTTCTTGGATCGTCAGGTATTTATCTTCAAGGGTGTTAGCTGGAGATCTGGCTTCAAGAAATTTTGTCTCGTATTCAAAATCTGAAATTGGACCGTAGGTAGAAAATATTGAAATCAAAGATTTAGGAATCGCATCGGCCACAAAGCTAAAATGATCTGCATCTTCTATAATTTCATACTGGTAATTGAAATTTGGATTATTGCATATTGATAGATAAGAATCCAGCTCTTTGGCTTTATTTTTTAGTTCAGGGATATCATATTCTGATGTGGCAAGGTAATACCAGACTTTAGTATCTATTTTGTCCAGTTTCTTTTTCAGGCGCTCCGGAAGTTTTGGGTCTGTATCAGGGCTAAGGTTGATATAGCCATTGAAAAGCGGATTCTCTTTTAAAAGATAAAAATTTGAGAGATTGGCCATATAATCTAAACCAGCAACTATTGTAAATGGGGTTGTTCTGTAATTCTCATCAACATATTTTAGCACTTCAAACCCTATAAATTCGAAGAAATCTGCCCCAGTTGTACTTGGTAATCCGCTTTCGGGATCTATGTTACCATCTTTCATTCTATGTCCAACCTGATTGATTCCTATCACTATAGATTCTGGTATGATTTCCCAATAGCTTAGGTAATCTGCGTTGCCAGCAAAGGGTTCAAACAAATAATCGCCATCTAGGACAACGATAACAGGATATTCTTTGTTGCTGGAGGAATAATTTCTTGGGAGTTGAAGTTTTATTTGTCTGGTTTCTTTCAAAATTGAAGAATTTACTTCAATGTATTCAGTTTGAGAAAAACAGGATTTGGAAAAGGTGATAAAACATAAAAATGAAATTAGGATTAGCTTCATAATCTTTGGTTTAGGCTGCTAATGTACTAAAATTATCTTCTGTTGAGAAGAGGTAAAAGGAGGAAGGAAAGTCCGCCTAAAACTATAACAAGACCTGTTTGCGTTCCCCACATTATCCATCCAAATGCCTCTCCAGTTTCTGTTGGAACTCCAAAGGCGTTGAAGGCAATACCTATGGCTATCGGGTAAAGACCAATCCCCCCATTGGTGACCGTCATTGCGAATGCTCCAAATATAAATGCTACAAGAGTCGCTTGAAGGCCAAGATCCTGAGTTTCTGGGAATGCATGTTTCAAAACATAAAACATACCTACATAAAGCCCCCAAATCACAAAAGTGTGAAATAAGAAATAGACTTTATTTTTCATTAAAAACACGCTTTTCATTCCGTTGAAAAGTTCTTCTATGAAATTTTTTAATTTTTGAAATAAAGGAAGTTTGCTGTATTTTATTATTCTAAAACCAATAAACAGTAGTAAAATCATAGTGACAATTAACAACCCTCCAAAAAAGGGATTGATATTTTGACTTTTGAAAAAACTAAAAATCTTGTCACTTTGGGATAGAGAGGTTAAACCGACAATAGAAAGTAGCATGATGAGGTCTACAAGCCGTTCAGTAATAATGGTGCCAAAAGTCTTTTCAAATTTCACATTTTCATACGATGCCAAAGTTGCACCTCTCAATACCTCTCCAGATCTTGGTATACCAAGATTAGCCAGATACCCCAGCATAAGAGAGAGAAAGCAGTTGTAAAATTTTGGTACGATATGAACAGGTTCGAGCAGGTATTTCCATCTGTAAGATCTAGACAAATGAGATAAAATTCCCATCGTCAAAGATAGAATGACCCAGATAACATCAACGTTTTTGATATTGAACCAAAGTTGGTCAAGTTCTTCTGAAGTAAATTTTGATAAAGAATACCAAATGAAGAAAATTCCTAAAGCCATTGGACCAAGAGTCTTCCCCCATTTTTTAATGGCTTTTTTCATTTGTGTTAGTTCAGCAGATTTCTTTCGTTTGGAAAGACAAGTTTGGGTTTAAAAGTTTTTGCTTCTTCTGGAGTCATTATAGCGTAAGCCATTAAAATGAGAATATCTCCAGGAGAAACTTTTCTCGCTGCAGCACCGTTGAGTGTTATTTCTCCGCTACCTCTTTCGCCTGGTATAGCATAGGTTTCTAGACGTTCTCCATTGGAGTTGTTGACCACCTGGATTTTTTCGCCCTCAACGATGTTTGCGGCATCCATAAGATCTTCATCTATAGTGATGCTGCCAATGTAATTAAGATCTGCACCGGTAACGGTGACGCGATGAATTTTTGACTTGACTAGATGTATTTGCATAATTTAATAATTGAGCGCCATATTATCAATCAACCTTACTTCTCCAAGGAAGGCAGCTATAAACGCTCTGTAGTTTTGTTTAGGTTCTTTAATTTTTGTGGGAATGAGATCGTTTTCTTTTACAATAGAAAAGTATTCCAGTTCGAAAGCGGGCTCATCTTTAAACATGTTTACAATTTCGTTTTCTATTTCCTTGATGGAATTATTGTCAAACATCTTCTTGGCTTTGGATAAAGCTTTATAAATCAGTTCTGCCACTTTCAACTCTGAATCTGTAAGGCGAAAATTTCTAGAGCTTTGAGCAAGACCAAATTCATTTCTGCTGGTTGGACAACCGATGATTTCAACATCCTGGTCAGTGATTTTGACCAATTTTTTCACAACCATGAGTTGCTGAAAATCCTTTTCGCCAAAAAAAGCTTTATCTGGTTTTACGATATCAAAAAGCCGTTTTAAAACACTTCCTACTCCATCAAAATGTCCTACTCTAAATTCACCTTCCATAAAGTCGACATAGCTTCCAAAATCAAAAGATTCTGCCTCAACTTTATCGTTATAGATATCGCTCACATCTGGAGTAAAAATAATTGTTTTAGAATTATGTTGTTTTAGAAATTCAGCATCATTATTCACGTTACGAGGGTATTTTTCCAAATCTGATGCATTGTTAAACTGCGTAGGATTTACAAAAATACTTACTACAACTGTGTCGCAATATGAGTAAGCAAAATTTATCAAAGACAAATGCCCATCATGTAAGGCCCCCATAGTAGGAACAAGCCCAACTGTTTTGCCTTCTTTTTTAATAATTTCTAAAACTTCTTGGAGAGACGTTTTTGAGTTAATGACCACAAGCTGTGTATATGTATTGAGTTTGCAATATTAATATTTTCACGGGAATCCACATAAATTTTTGTAAATTTGCAAACTTTTTGTCATTAATCTTTAATGTAAAAATTTTATGAAAGATAAACGCATACTTTACGTTTCATCTGAGGTTGTTCCTTATTTGCCCGAAAATGATATTTCTTCAACAGCTTTTGAAGCTCCAAAACTTATAAATGCTTCGGGTGGTCAAACCCGTATTTTTATGCCAAGGTTTGGAAATATAAATGAGCGTAGGCATCAATTGCACGAAGTTATTCGACTTTCAGGAATGAATTTGGTCATTAACGATCTAGATATGCCACTTATTATAAAAGTAGCCTCTATTCCAAAAGAAAGGATGCAAGTTTATTTTATAGATAATGAAGATTATTTCAAAAGGAAAGCAACCTTTTCTGACGAAGACGGTGAATTATTTGATGATAATGATGAACGCGCGATCTTTTTTGCAAAAGGAGTTATTGAAACTGTAAAAAAATTGAACTGGTCTCCAGATATCATTCACGTTCATGGATGGATGTCATCCTTGTTGCCCATGTACTTAAGACATTATTACGGAAACGAACCTTTATTTTCTGATGCTAAAATAGTGACTTCTCTGTACAATCAAAACTTTGAGGGAACGTTAGATGAGGATATGAAAAAGAAAGTTTTATTTGATGGTATAGAAGACGATGCAGTAGCTCATTTGGACAGTCCAACTCATGACAATCTATTAAAGGTTGCGATTGATAACTCTGACGGTTTGGTTATTGGGAGCGAAAATATTTCTGAGGAGCTTAAGTCTTACATTGAAAATTCTGAATTACCAATTTTGCCATACGTGAAGAGAGAGGAAATGGCAAATGCTTACCAGACTTACTACCTAAAAGATATATTAAACGAAGAAGAAGATTAATTTTATGTCGAAAATTGCAATTAGAAGTTTAGCTTCAATTCTAGTATTAACTTTATTGTTTTCCTGTGAGAATGAATATTCAGAAGTTGGTACAGATTATATCAATAGCATACAAGTGCAACCCCCATACGAAAGTGAAAACGTAGTAGCTTTTAGTGAAAAGTATAACGCAATCCAAACCAATGGTTTAAGAAACTATTTTATAGGTCATTACTCAGATCCAGTTTATGGTATGTCTGAAACCAAATTGCTTACTCAATTAAGCTTAACTCAGACTAATCCAAATTTCGGCTCAAACCCGGTTATAGATTCAGTTGTTATGACACTTCCTTTCTACAGCAGGCAGATTGAAGAGGATGAATATGAGCTGGATTCTGTCTATGGAAATGGAAGCTTTAAGCTCAATGTATATCAATCCAATCAGTTTTTAAGGGATCTTGATCCGGGACAAAATGGAGATTTTCAGGACAGACAACTTTATTATACTAATCAACTTGATCAATTCAATTCAAACATTGAGTCAGAACCGGTAGTTGCTTCAGAAATTATAAAACCTACAGATCTTACGGATCCAGTTGTCTTGGTCGAAACTACTTTTGATGGAAGCTTGGATACTCTCAACCTATCTCCAAGAATAAGAATTAAGATGCCAAATGAGTATTTTAATGAAAAAATCATCAATGCTCCCAATCCCGAAGTCTTTTCAAGTAATGCTGCCTTCAGAAACTATTTGAGAGGATTTTTAATAGAAGCTGATCAGCAGCAGCCTGTAATGAGCATGTCAATGTTTGATTTTCAGAATGCAGATGCCAACATTACCATCTTTTACAGAAATGAAGTTGAAGAAGAAAATGATGAGGGTGAAATGACTGTAGAGACAAGGTATAACCAGTTTGTTTTGAATTTTAATGGAATAAAACTTAATCTTTACAATGATAATTTCAATGTAGACTTGACTAGTCAAGACACCATTCAAGGTGAAGAAAATATATATCTTAAAGGTGGTGAAGGATCGTCTGGTATAATCAAACTTTTTGCAGGACCAGACACGGATGGTGATGGAATTTCTGATGAATTGGAAGAATTAAGATCCAATGATTGGCTTATCAATGAAGCGAATCTAGACCTTTACATCAATGAAGAAGTAGCTCCAAATTCTAAAAATAGAATAAACAGAGTATTTCTGTTTAATCTGGATGACGAGGAAGTCCTGGAAGATTACTTACGAGACCCAACTGCTTCAGAAAATCCATTTACTTCCCGACTAGTTCATTTAGCGCCTTTAGATGAAAATGATAATGGAGACTTGTTCTACAGAATAAGACTTACATCACATATCAATAACGTCATCAATAATGATTCAACCAATGTGAGGTTGGGAGTTTATGTTGTGCCAAATGTGAATCAACAAAATTTTTTAAAAACTCAAAATTCTCAACTCGGAATTTCAGAAAATGTTCCTAGCAGTATGATGGAAACCCCTAGAGGTATAGTCATTCACGGAAATCAATCTGCTACTGAGTCCAAAAAAATGAAGTTGAGAATCATTTATACTGAAACTAACTAATAATAGATTATGTGTGGAATTGTTGGATATATAGGGAAAAAACAAGCTTATCCTATCGTACTAAAAGGGCTAAAGCGTCTTGAATATAGAGGTTATGATAGTGCTGGTATAGCCATTTACGATGGAAAAGATTTAAATATTTGTAAGACAAAAGGTAAAGTTGCTGATCTGCAAAAAAAATGCGAATCTGAAATTGCTCTTAAAGGTACAGTAGGTATTGGCCATACACGATGGGCTACTCACGGTGAGCCTAACGATGTTAATTCTCATCCACATTATTCCAATTCTGGTGACTTAGCGATTATTCATAATGGAATCATAGAAAACTATGAATCCTTAAAAACTGAGCTTCAGAACAGAGGTTATAAGTTTGCTTCTGATACAGACACTGAAGTACTCGTAAATTTAATTGAGGACATCATGACCAATGAAAAGGTCAAATTAGGAAAAGCAGTTCAGATTGCTTTGAACCAAACCGTAGGTGCTTACGCTATTGCTGTATTTGATAAAACTAAACCTAACGAAATAGTTGTCGCCAGACTTGGTAGCCCTTTAGCCATAGGCGTTGGAGATGACGAATATTTTATTGCTTCAGATGCCTCTCCATTTATTGAATATACCAAAAAAGCCATTTATTTAGAAGATGGTGAAATGGCTGTAGTAAGATTGGGAAAGCACGTAAAAGTAAGAAAAATAAAGGATGATAAGCTAGTGGATCCTTATGTGCAAAAACTTCAGCTGAATCTTGACCAAATTGAAAAAGCTGGCTACGAGCACTTTATGCTTAAAGAAATCTACGAACAGCCAAGTGCAATCAAGGATACTTACAGAGGTAGGATGCTAGCCGACCAAGGAATTATTAGGATGGCTGGAGTAGATGATAATCTTGAGAAATTTTTAAATGCCAAAAGAATTATAGTAGTGGCTTGCGGAACCTCATGGCATGCAGGTTTAGTAGCAGAATATATTTTTGAAGACCTAGCTAGAATTCCTGTAGAAGTTGAATATGCTTCAGAATTCAGATATAGAAACCCAGTTATCAACAAAGATGATGTAGTCATCGCGATTTCTCAAAGTGGGGAGACTGCAGATACCATGGCAGCTATAAAATTAGCCAAGGAAAACGGAGCTTTTGTGTTTGGGGTATGTAATGTAGTAGGCTCATCGATCTCAAGAGAAACTCATGCGGGTGCATATACACATGCTGGTCCGGAAATTGGCGTTGCATCTACCAAAGCTTTTACAACACAAATTACTATTCTTAGTTTAATAGCACTTAAGCTTGGAAAGGCTAAAGGTTCGATTTCAAATACAGATTACCATATGTATTTGAATGAAATGGAATTGATTCCATCCAAAATTGAAAAGGCTTTAGAATCCAATAAACATATTATTGAAGTTGCTAAAGTATATAAAAATGCTAAAAACTGTCTTTATTTAGGTAGAGGTTATAACTTCCCTGTTGCTTTGGAAGGTGCACTTAAACTTAAAGAGATTTCTTATATACATGCGGAAGGATATCCGGCAGCAGAAATGAAGCACGGTCCCATCGCACTTATTGATGAACAAATGCCTGTCGTTGTAATTGCTACAAAAAAAGGACATTACGAAAAAGTCGTCAGTAATATTCAGGAAATAAAGTCTAGAAAAGGTAAAATAATAGCCATCGTAACTGAAGGTGATACTTCTGTAAAGAATATGGCAGATCATGTTATAGAAGTTCCAGAAACCTTTGAAGCTCTTACACCTCTTCTCACAACTATTCCTTTGCAATTATTCTCTTATCACATTGCAGTGATGTTAGGTAAAAATGTTGATCAACCTAGAAATCTTGCAAAATCCGTAACGGTAGAATAGATAAATGAATTATTTACAAAAAAGCATATTGCAATAAAAGATTTATTTAAATACTATATATTTGCAAAAATTTTAAATACGGGTTTTCCTAGAAAGTCCACTAAATAAAATCCTTAGATAATGTCTAAAGTTAAAGGTAAAATTACTCAAATCATTGGTCCAGTTATCGATGTAGAATTCGAAAACACAAACGACTTACCAAGAATTTACGATTCATTGCAAGTAAAGCGTGATAACAAATCAGACCTCATTCTTGAAGTTCAATCTCACATAGGAGAAAACTCCGTAAGAACCATTGCGATGGACTCTGCGGACGGTTTAAGCCGAGGTGTAGAAGTGCTTAGTACAGGAAATCCAATACAAATGCCTGTTGGTAAAGATATCTATGGTCGTTTGTTCAACGTGACTGGAGATGCTATTGACGGACTTGGAGATCTTCCTAAAACAGGAAAAGATGGGATGTCGATTCACAGAGATGCACCAAAATTTGAAGATTTAGCTGTTTCTACCGAAGTTCTTTTCACAGGAATTAAAGTGATTGACCTCATCGAACCTTATTCTAAAGGTGGTAAGATTGGTTTGTTTGGTGGAGCTGGTGTTGGTAAGACAGTACTTATCCAGGAATTGATTAATAATATCGCTAAAGGTCACGGTGGTCTTTCTGTATTTGCCGGAGTTGGTGAGCGTACCAGAGAAGGTAATGACTTGCTTCGTGAAATGTTAGAATCTGGAATTATAAAATACGGAGATGATTTTATGGATTCCATGGAAGAAGGCGGATGGGACCTGAAAAAAGTTGATAAAGCTGGCATGAAGGAATCTAAAGCAACTTTCGTTTTTGGACAAATGAACGAGCCTCCTGGGGCACGTGCAAGAGTAGCTTTATCTGGTCTTACTATCGCAGAATATTTCCGTGATGGAGCAGGAGAAGCTCAAGGTAAAGATGTACTTTTCTTCGTTGATAACATCTTTAGATTTACACAAGCGGGTTCTGAAGTTTCAGCACTACTTGGCCGTATGCCTTCTGCCGTTGGTTACCAGCCAACCTTAGCAACCGAAATGGGAGCGATGCAAGAACGTATAACATCTACCAAGAAAGGTTCTATTACTTCTGTACAGGCAGTTTATGTTCCTGCAGATGACTTGACAGATCCTGCGCCTGCAACAACCTTCTCTCACTTGGATGCTACTACAGTACTTTCAAGAAAGATTGCAGAACTTGGTATTTACCCAGCGGTAGATCCATTGGACTCTACATCAAGAATTTTGACTAGAGATATTTTAGGAGATGATCACTATGATTGTGCACAGCGTGTAAAAGAATTACTTCAGAAATATAAAGAATTACAAGATATCATCGCTATTCTAGGTATGGAAGAATTGTCTGAAGAAGACAAACTTTCTGTATCCAGAGCAAGACGAGTTCAAAGATTCTTATCTCAACCTTTCCATGTTGCAGAACAATTTACAGGTCTAAAAGGGGTTCTTGTTGATATTAAAGATACCATCAAAGGATTTAATATGATCATGGATGGTGAGCTTGATCACATCCCAGAATCTGCTTTCAACCTAAAGGGATCCATAGAAGAAGCTATCGAAGCAGGTGAAAAAATGTTGAAAGAAGACTAGTAAAAAATATACTCAATGCATCTAGAAATAGTAAGTCCGGAAGAAATTATACTCAGTGAAGAGGTTAAATCTGTGAGTGTTCCAGGTGTTAGTGGAGAATTCCAAATTTTGGATAATCACGCCCCTGTAGTTTCAGTGCTTCAAAAAGGCACTATCAAATTAGATTCCTCTGTAACCATTCCAAAGAAATCAAAGGATAAGTTTTACGAGAATGAATCAAAATATAACTTAAATATTTCCGGAGGTGTGATCGAATTACAAGACAACAAAGTTGTCATACTTATCGATTAATCACTATTGATATAATAATTAAAAAGGAGCTAATCGATCGATTAGCTCCTTTTTTGATTATGAGACCATTTAGATTGACATTTCAGGAATGTCTCCTTCAATGATCAAATCCCCTTCTGTTGCTTTTTGAATATCTTCAACGCTTACTCCCGGAGCACGTTCAAGCAACCTGAATTTTTTATCTACAATATCCAGAACCGCCATATTGGTGACGATTTTGGTCACACATTCAACTCCAGTGAGTGGGAGTGAACAGGTCTTTAGTAACTTGGATTCACCTGCTTTGTTCGTATGCATCATGGCTACGATAATATTTTTGGCTGAACCGACAAGATCCATAGCTCCTCCCATGCCTTTTACCATTTTGCCTGGAATCTTCCAGTTCGCAATATTCCCATTTTGGGCAACTTCCATGGCGCCCAAAATCGTAAGGTCTACATGCTGTCCTCGTATCATTCCAAAACTCATCGACGAGTCAAAGAAACTAGCGCCAGGAAGAGCGGTTATAGTTTGTTTTCCAGCATTAATAAGGTCTGCGTCTACCTCTTCTTCTTTAGGAAAAGGTCCCATTCCTAGAATTCCATTTTCACTTTGAAATTCTAATTCTATATCGTCGCGAACGTAATTAGCTACTAAAGTAGGAATACCAATACCAAGATTGACATAAAAGCCATCTTGTACTTCTTGTGCAATTCGTTTTGCAATTCCGTTTTTATCTAACATTTTATCTAATTTGAAGGTTTGAAAATTTTTTAATTTGGAAATTATGATTTCTTTGAAGATGATATAATTTTGCTTACACTTTATTAATTAATTTAAGATCCTCAAATAATTCTTTTTCAGGATCAGGATAATGGTTTGAGCCTTTGCATAGCTCGATCCGACATTCAGTTTCATCAATTTCTTTTGCATCGATTTTAAACTTATGAATAAAATCAGCTTTGCTTTCAGCATTTTGAGCTTCTCTTATGTTTGCTCCTATTGAAGTATCGCTTTTAAAAAGTTGACCAGCCATTTCAAATTTTTTCAACTGTCTTAATTGCTTAGAAAATGTGATAATTTTAAAGCAAAGTCAAAAGTCATGTTGACAATCAGATTATTTTTATCATCCCTCATTTTCAAATTTCCAAATGGACTAATTCATTTGTTTTATGGTTCGTTGTTCAATTCGTTTTTCAAAGGTTTCTCCTTGGAAGATACGCTGAACAAATATGCCTGGAATATGAACAAAATTAGGGTCGAGTTCTCCCGGTTTTACAAGTTCTTCAACTTCGACTACAGTGACTTTGGCAGCTCCACACATCAAAGGATTGAAGTTTCTGGCAGTTCCTTTGAAGATCAAATTACCGGCTTCGTCGCCTTTCCAGGCTTTTACGAACGCAAAATCTGCTTCAAAAGCCATTTCCATAATATGAGGCTTACCGTCAAAATACCGCACCTCTTTACCTTCGGCTACTTCTGTTCCATAGCCTGCAGGAGTATAAAAGGCTGGAATCCCGTTTTGAGCTGCTCTGCAACGCTCTGCGAGTGTTCCCTGCGGAATTAATTCCACATCCAATTCTCCACTCAGCATCTGGCGTTCAAATTCTGCGTTTTCTCCTACATAAGAGGAGATCATCTTCTTGATTTGTTTCTTTTTTAAAAGTTGACCAAGTCCAAAATCATCGACTCCTGCGTTATTTGATATGCAGGTCACATCTTGAACGTTGAGCTTGACGAGTTCTTTAATGGAATTTTCTGGAATCCCACTAAGACCAAAGCCTCCGAGCATAAAAGTCATACCATCCTGGACTCCTTCTAATGCTTCAGTTACATTATTTACAGTTTTATTAATCATTGGTTTGTTTATTTAGGTTGAAAATACTGAATTTAAAGATGCTCTCCAATTTTAAAAATAACGAAGATTTAAATTATGATGAAGTTTAGATTTTCACAAAAGGTAACAGTTTTAAGACGAGTTTAAATTCAGAAGATGTTTTAAATTGTAATTTTCAAATAAAAAATTTCATGCCCAATATTGAAAACAACCTAGTAAACGCAACAAGCCCTTATCTTTTGCAGCATGCAAATAATCCAGTGAATTGGGAAGAATGGAGTCCGGAAGTTCTCGATCGTGCTAAGAAGGAAAATAAACCTCTGTTAATAAGTATTGGATATGCAGCTTGCCATTGGTGCCATGTAATGGCTCATGAGTCTTTTGAAGATGAAAAGGTGGCTGAACTGATGAATGAACATTTTATATGCATAAAAATTGACCGCGAGGAGCGACCAGATATCGATCATATCTATATGGAGGCTGCCCAGATGTTGACAGGAAGAGGAGGTTGGCCATTAAATGCTTTTGCGCTACCAGATGGAAGACCTTTTTATGCAGCTACCTATTTTCCGAAGGATAATTGGAAAAAAGTACTGGCCAATGTGGCAAAGGCTTATGATAATAGTTACGATCAATTATTGGAAACCGCAGAAAAGCTTACGGAAGGAATAAAAGTTGGGCAGGAATTTTCTTCGGTAGAAAATAATGAGACTTTTAAAGTTTCGAATTATCGTGACTTTCTTTTGAGTTGGCAAAAGAGTGTTGATCTTGAAAACGGGGGCTTCAAAGGAGCTCCAAAATTTCCGATGTCTAATTCGTGGCAGTTTTTACTCCAATATTATCAAAATATAAACGAGCATTTTGCTGCTGAAGCTCTCCTGAAAACTCTGGATGAAATGGCTTTCGGTGGGATTTATGACCAGATTGGTGGTGGCTTTTCCAGATATGCAGTAGACGATAAATGGTTTGCTCCACATTTTGAAAAAATGCTTTATGACAATGCTTTGCTCGTGAGTTTATATGCTAATGCCTATAAGAGATTTCCAAAACCTCATTACAAAAAAATAATTTCTGAAACCATTGATTTTATAACCAGGGAGTTGAAACATCCAGAGGCAGGATTTTATTCAGCTTTGGATGCTGATAGTGAAGGAGAAGAAGGGAAATATTATGTGTGGAGTTACGAGGAACTTTCAGAATTTCTTTCTGATAAAGAATTATTTCTTGTTGAAAATTACTTTAACTGTACCAAACGCGGAAACTGGGAATCTTCGAACAATATATTGTTTACAAATCAGTCTCCTCTTGATTATGCTAAAGCAAAAAATTTAGATCCCGACGCTTTCGAAAAGGAAATAGAGGATTTAAAGCAAACGTTATTCGATCATAGACAGCAAAGAGTTCGTCCTTCTCTTGATGATAAAATGATTACTTCATGGAATGCAATGATGATCACTGGTCTTGTAGAGGCTTTTACAGCCTTGAGAAAAGATGAATATCTTGAATTGGCAGAATCAGCAACTGAGTTTTTACTCAAAACACGGTTAGTTGACAATAATCAACTTTTACGAACTTATAAAGACCAAAAATCGATCACTGGTTTTTTGGAAGATTACGCGTTTACCATTGAAGCGCTCATCAATTTATACCAAATCACCTTCAAAATTGATTATTTAAATAAAGCAAGACACTTAGCAGAAATTTGTTTTAATGATTTTAAAACTGAATCTTCTTCAATGTTTCAATTTGCTTCAAAGATCAGCGAAAAGCTCATTTCAAAAACTTATGAAATTAACGATAACGTCATTCCTGCATCAAACTCTTCATTGGCAAAGTCACTTTTTTTATTAGGTAAATTTTTTGACGAGGATAAATACCTTGAAACTTCCAAACAAATGTTGAATCAGATGGAAGCTAAATTATATAAATCAGGACCCTACGCAGCAAACTGGCAAATCCTCTACGGATGGTTAACTTTTCCCTTCTACGAAGTTGCTATAATGGGTGAAAAAGCCCAAGATTTGAGTCTTGAGCTTCAGAAAGAATACCACAGTAATTGTATTTTTCTTGGAGGTCAAAGTGAAGACTTATCCATTTTAGAAAATAAGAACCCAAAAGATCCCTCTGAAACAATTATTTACGTCTGTGAAAATAAAATATGTCAAAAACCTACTTCAGATATTGAAAAAGCAAAGGAACTATTGAAGTAAAAAATGATTAGTCTTTATACATCTTGATTTCAGTCTCGCCTTTCATGTTTTTCGTAGCTCTGAACATTCCTGGGGTGTTAAATTCCATCACTACTTTACCTTTTTTGTCGATGCCTACGATTCCACCAGTTCCGCCAAGCTCTGTCAATTTTTTCTGGATAACGCGTTGTGCTGCTTTTTCTAGGCTTATGCCTTGATATTCCATCATGGCGGAGATATCATGGGCCACTACACCTCTTATAAAGTATTCACCGTGACCAGTAGCAGAAATAGCGCAGGTCTTATTATTGGCGTAAGTTCCAGCGCCTATGATTGGAGAGTCTCCAATTCTGCCGTATTTTTTATTAGTCATACCCCCCGTGGACGTTCCTGCAGCTAGGTTTCCATCTTTATCTAAAGCCGCACAACCTACAGTTCCAAATTTTTCATTACTTAGGTAAAATTCGTTAGATGATATTCCTTGTTCTCTAGCCTTAGAGGCTTCCAATGCTTTACTTCTCCTGTCTGTAATAAAATAGGAATTATCAACAAATTCCAAACTGTGCAATTTTGCGAAGTCTTCTGCACCAGATGCGCTAAGCATGACATGGTCTGATTCCTCCATGACTTTTAAGGCTAGGTTGATAGGATTTTTAATATGCTGGACTCCAGATATAGCTCCTGCATTTTTGGTTTTCCCTTCCATTATGGAGGCATCTAATTCTGCAATACCTTCAGCATTCAATACAGCGCCTTTTCCAGAATTGAATAAAGGAGAATTTTCCATAACATTGATGGTTTTTTGTACAGCTTCTAAAGCTGTTCCACCTTCAGAAAGAATCTTATGTCCAACATTGATAGCTTCTTCAAGCTTTTCTTCGTAAGCCTTTTGTAGAGAATCGGTCATGTTTTCTTTCTTGATCACGCCTGCACCACCATGAATAACAATTCCAAATTTTTGAATTTGAGGAGGATTTTTTTCTTTGCTGATTTTTGGTGAATCATGGCAGGAAATGAAAAGTAGACTGACGAGTAATAAAATTGAGTATTTCATGAGTTATAAATTTAGTAAGTAATCTAAAGCAGATTTATCTATGGTTATTAATTCTGATGAGGGTAGACGCTGCAAAAGCCTTTGCCAGCGCTTATCGTTAACAAATAAACGTTCAAATATAGGTATAGACATTTTAACCTGATCAGAATTTACGAGTGCAACGGCTTTCCAAAATTTAATTTCATCATTGTTGGGTAACAGCTTTTCGGCAGCGTTATAAGCTTCCAGCGCAGCTTTCGGATCTTCATTTTCCATGGCTACATCCCCCTTTTTCATATATTCGTAAGCCCTTTGGCTATTAAGAAGTCTTGAAAGCTCTTCAACAGGAGTTTTATGGTCTTCAACTCTCAAATCTATCTTTTTATCAAGCCAAGGATGTTCTGGTGCATCTTTACTTACGACTATTAACGCAGAAGATTGTTTTCCTCTTATATCTCCACCACTTGCCTGGGCTGCTTTCATGGCAGCAACTACGCGTTCTGCAAGCTCAAGGTTGTTGTTTTCCTCATAAGCCTTTCTCATTGCGTAAACCACATTTTCATCCTCCATCATATTGGCTTGTATGCTGTAAGTATCTTCTACAAGATGTAGAGCCGCCTCTACACATTTCTCTCCAGTAAACGCGGCTATAGTTCCGTTTTTGGAAAGCATGGCGACTTGTCTAAATGCTGCGCCTTCATCTTCTGCTTTTATTTTTTCCAAAGCTTCACTTGCAGTAAGGCCACTTTCCATTAACTGTAAGCCTTCGTAACCGTAACGCTGATTTACAAAAGATTGGGTGGCTACAACACCAACCCCAGACTTTCCCCAGGGCACAGCGGTTCCTACAGAGAACCAATGGCTTTGTACCCCTACGGCCATGTCTCCAGTTTCAGGATCTTGAGCAATAATTGAAAACGTATGTGCAAACTCATCTGAATTTGCAGGTTTTTGAGCAAATGAGGTTATAGCAATCAAACAGCAAAAAATGATGTATCTTGACAACATAATCTTAATTTTTTAAATTAGTTATTGATTAGTATTTAATTTCTGAGTGCTGATTTTTAATAAAATTAAACTTTAAAAATATGCCACATGACTTCAAGCCATTAAAAAAACTTTTAGAACTAATTGAGTTGCCAAGTTTTTTGGTGTTAAATTCTAAAGGTAAATTTAAAGTTATTGGCTTAAATGATAAGCTTAAAGGTAATTCATTTGAGGAGAAAAAAAATAATGAAGAAGAAAGCTTAGAAAAATTCCTTACAGCTGCCTTGAGACTCGATTCAAAATTAGTTTCAGAGTTTATTGGGAAGTTAAATGAGATTATCGATTCCAAATTGTTTGATGCCTCATATTCAGTAAAGCTTCCTGCAAATCATCAAATTCTAAATTTTAATTTCAGTCTTCTTGATTATAAAGATCAGTCCTTTGCTTTTATAAGTTTAAAATATAATTCTGAAGAGGTTAAGAAACCTGAGACTCTCAAAATTGAATCTTTCAAGACCATTTTTGAATCTTTACCTATTGGGATTGCTGTAAACACTATTGATGATAACAAGTCGGTGTATTTCAATGAAAAGTTTTATGATATCTATGGATGGTCGCAGAAGGATATACCAGATGTAGACACCTATTTGCTTAAAGCCTATCCTGATGCAGCCTACAGAAAAGAGATTTATGAAAAAGTAATTGGTGGCATCGCGTCTGGTAATCCCAAAAAAATGTCTTGGCCTGGAATAAGGATAATGACAAAAGCAGGTGAAAAAAAAATAATTACTGCTACAAACATTCCATTACATCAACAAAACCTGATGATTTCTACAGTTGTAGACACGACAGATTCTTATAATGCTCAGAAAAAATTACAACTTGCTAAAAATAGATTTGATCTAGCAGCGCGTGCTACATCGGATGCAGTTTGGGAGTGGAACTTAAGCGAAGATGAACTATACTGGGGTGACGGCTATAAAAGACTGTTTGGTTATAATTCTAAAAATAATATGGTCTCTAGGGATTTTTGGGAATCCAAGATTCATCCAAATGACCTAAAACCTTTTTTTGACAGCTTACAAGAAGCTTTAGATGACAAAACCTTATCTAAATGGACGTTTGACTATCGGTTTCAAAATCTAGAAGGCAACTATGCTAATGTAAGGGAAAATATTGTGATTGTAAGAAATGTAAGTGGTGATCCCATTCGCTTGGTTGGAGCCTTACAGGATATTACAAAGCCCTTAAAACGTGAAAATCATCTCAATCTTTTAGAAAAATTAATTGACGGAACCAACGATGCGATTTTGGTAACAGAAGTAAAATCCGATAGTTTTCTTGAGTCTGAGATAGTTTACGCAAACTCAAGTTTTCAAAATCTGTTTGGTTTTAAGATATCAGAGATTATTGGTTCCACTCCAAGGGATATTTATGTGTCCATTAAAAACGAGGATGATTTCGAAAAATTAGATGACAAACTTAGTCATTGGGAGTCGGTTAATGTGGATGTGATAAGTTTAACTCAAAACCAACTTGAGTTCTGGAATAACCTTTCTATCACTCCAATTTTTGACGACCAGGGGTGGTACACACACTGGATGATCGTCAATAGAAATGTGAATGACTTAAAAACAAATGCTGAAAAAAGCGAATTATTAACTTTTACCCATCAGGCTTTCCAGGGTGGGGAATATCTGGAAAGTATATTCTGTAAAATTTCATTAAAAATTGAAGACTTAGTCCGAAGTCATATTTGCCAATTTTGGCTTCTAAATCATTACTCAAAGGATTTATCCAAATTTTTAGAATTAAGAGATGGAAAATTAGTTAATATAAAATCGGAAATCAGCAATTTCAATTCTGAAGATTTTGCCATGGATATCTTTAATAGTGGAAGCTCCAGTTTTAAAATTCATAAAGAAGAGTCAGATTCTGAAAGTGAGATTAAAACAAGTTTTGGGTTTGAGATTAAGTCTCATGGAGAATGTTTGGGGGTTGTGATTCTAAGTTTTAAGGATACATATTCCAGAGAGGAAACATTCCGTTCTATTTTTGACGAATTTTCAATTCAACTCGCCAATGAAATTTCTCGAAAAAGAACTGAAAAAGAGATGCAGGCCTTTTTTGAATATACGCCAGACCTAATGTGTAAGGCTGAAAAAGAGAACCTCCTTACAAAGGTAAGTAAGAGGACTTGTGAACATTTAGGATATACAGAAAAAGAAATGCTAAGTATTTCCTATCTCACTTTTGTGAAAGAAGAAGATAGAGAGAAGGCAAAAGCATTGCTTGACACAGCAAGAAATAATGAGGGTAATCATTCTAGCGAATTACAAATAGTAACTAAAAACGCTCAAATATTACGAATTGAATGGACTGCCTTCTCTCTGGAAAATTCTGATGATATATTTTGTATCGGCAGAGATGTAACTGCACTCAAAGAAAATTTAAGCAATATCAATACTGAAATTGAGAAATTCAGAATAATAGCAGAAACAGTAAAAGATGCAGTTTGGGATTTTGATTTGGTAACAGAAAAAATGAGTTGGGGATTTGGCCTTAAAAAACTTTTCGGTTATGACCCAGATGATTTTGGTGTGGCGGAAGAGGTCTGGCTGGAAAAAATTCATCCAAAAGATAGAAAACGTGTTAAAACATCTTTCGATTCTGTGCTGCAAAATATGAATAAGAAAGAATGGATTGATGAATATAAGTTCAGAAAGAAAGATGGTTCTTATGCTAACGTATACGATAGAGGAAAAATTATTAAGGACGAGAGTGGAAAACCGATAAAAATGGTGGGTTCCATGCAAGACATCTCAGAATTTCGACAATATGAGAATCTGCTTGAAAGTCTTAATCGGAGACTAATACTAAAAACGGAGTCTCTCTCAAAATCCAACAAAGATCTGGAAGAATTCGCTTACATAGCATCTCATGATTTGCAGGAGCCCTTGAGGATGGTTACAGGATTTTTAACACGTCTGGAACAGAAGTATGCGGGAAAACTTGATGAAAAAGCTCAAGAATACATTAATTTTGCTGTAGACGGAGCTAAGCGGATGCGTCAAATTATTAATGGATTGCTCAATTTTTCTAAAGTAGGCAGAAATGATCTGCCTTTATCAAAAGTTGATGTAAATTCAGTAATAAAAGACGTTGAAATCCTTTTACACGAAGCCATTGAAGCTAAAGGAGCAAAAATAGAAGTTGGAAAACTTCCTGTAATTGATACTGTTGAAGATGAACTTAAGGAAGTGTTTTTAAACTTGATTGACAATTCAATAAAATATTCTAGGCCGGATAGTTTGCCTAAAATTAAGATTGATTACGAAGAGCTTAAAAAACATCACTTGTTCAGTGTAGAAGATAACGGCCTGGGTATTTCTAAAGAATATTTCAATAAAATCTTTAGAATTTTCCAAAGATTGCACGGTCAGAGTGAGTATTCTGGAACAGGAATAGGTCTAGCTATTGTTGAGAAGATAATTACAAATTTTAAAGGTGAAGTTAGTGTAGAATCAGAACTTGGAAAAGGCTCAAAATTCTTAATTAAACTTCCGAAAAAATCTATAGATAATGAAAAACCCTCCGATTCCTAGCAATGAAGCAGAACGGTTGAAAGAGTTACATAGCCTGAAGTTATTGGATAATCTGCCTGATGAAGACCTTGACTTGATAACTAAACTGGCTACAGATATTTGTGGAACCGAAATTTCGCTGGTGACTCTTATCGACTCTGATACGCAAGTATTCAAATCCAAATTTGGCATTAAAGTAGAACAAACTTCAAGAGATGTTGCGTTCTGTGCACACGCAATTAACACACCAGATAAGATGCTTATCGTTAATGATGCCACCCAAGATGAGCGTTTCAAAAATAATCCTTTAGTAAGGGAAGATCCAAATATTGCATTTTACGCAGGTATGCCTCTTTCAACCAAAGAAGGTCTTGCGCTTGGAACACTATGTGTTCTTGATTCTAAACCTAAAGTCCTTTCGGCTTCTCAAATCGAATCTTTAAAATCTCTTGCCAAATTGGTAGAGCGCTTGTTTGAATCTCACAGAAAATCTTTAGATCTAGAAAAAATCCATGAACAATTAAAACTACATAAAGATCAAACAGAAGAGGTTGCTTATACCATAGCACATGATCTTAAAAATCCTCTCGATAGTATTCAAGGGTTTCTGGAGCTATTACAATACGAATCTCACGCCAGTTTAGGTGAAGAAGCAAGAGAATACATAGAATACGCCAAACAGAGCACTCAAAAAATGACAAGTCTTATTTATGAAATTCTTGCTTTTGCTAAGGTGACATCGCAATGCGATAAAAAAGAAAAAGTCGATGTTGAAGTTGTCATTCAAAATATCATAGATCTTAATTTACCTATTATAAGATCAGAAAACATTGAAATTGAATTTGGAAAATTGCCGATAATAAACACTTCAAAAATTTCTTTTTCTTCAGTCCTTAGAAACTTGATAGGTAATGCCATAAAATATAGAAGTAAAGAGCGCCCACTTAAGGTGAAAATCTCTATAAAAGATAAATTAGACGAATGGCTCATTGAGGTGAGTGATAATGGTAAAGGAGTAGAAGAGCGAAATCTTGAGAAGATTTTTAAGCCCTTTTATAAGGAGAATAAAATAAATACTGATGGAGTAGGTATGGGGCTAGCTACATGTAAAAAAATAATCTTAAATTTAGGTGGAAAAATTTGGGTAGATTCTGAATTTGGTCAGGGCAGTAAGTTCAGTTTCACTATGCCAAAATAGTATGATAGTCATGGATACTTTCAAAATCTTAATAGTAGAAGACAACATCGGTGATGTGTTGATGATTACTGAAGCTTTGGAAGATTCAAAATATGTAACTCAACAATGGGTAGTCAGTGACGGTAAAAAGGCTCTGGACTTCCTGTTAAAGCAAAATTCTTATACATCTGCAGAGACCCCAGATTTGGTATTATTGGATTATAACATTCCAAAATACAATGGTCTTGAAGTATTGAAGATTATAAAAAACGATGAGGTATTGAAAACTATTCCTGTTGTCATTTTTACGACATCTTCTTCAAGATTTGATGTCATTAAATGTTATGAGAATCACGTAAACTGCTATATCACCAAACCTCAAGATGGTCCGGATTTTATAAATGCTGTTGCAAAAATTGAAGAATTCTGGATAGATTATGTCAATTCACCAAGTTTTACTAAACCATGACCAAGACCGAAAAAGTTCTTGAACTTCTTATTGTGGAAGATAATTTCGGCGACTATACGCTTGTGAAAGAGTATTTGGAAGAACATTTTAAGTACATGACCTGTCAACATGCTATAAATTATGAAGAAGCCGAAGTTTTGCTGAAAGGTGAGGCAAAATTTGACGTTATTTTTTTAGACTTAAGCCTGCCAGATTTATCTGGAAAATCACTGGTTAAAAAAGTGCTTAGCATTGAAGGCCACACCCCTGTAATAATTTTGACAGGCTCACTTAACCTCGATTTATGTTTAGAATCCCTTCAGCTTGGTGTTTCAGATTATTTGTTTAAAGATGAATTAAACCCAAATGCGCTCTTCAAAAGCATTAATTACACCATTGAAAAGCAAAAACAAAGACTTAAAATTTTAGAGTCAGAAAAAAAATATAGCGATTTGTTCCATCTTTCCCCTCTGCCCATGTTTGTCTATGATGTAGAAACTTTAAAATTTCTGGATGTCAATTCAGCTACAATAGAGCTTTTTGGTTACAAAAAGGAAGTGTTTCTCGGGATGTCACTTCACCAAATTTTCTTTTCAAAAGACATGGATGCTTTTCTTGGAGCTCTAGAGCAAACAGTTCATAAAGACAGTCACAGCTTCGATGATTATTTTTCGTACAAGAAAAAATCTGGAGAAGAAATAAATGCTGAAATCACAATTAAAACTATTATTTTTCAGAATAGAAAAGCTAAACTTGTTGTAGCCAAAGATATTACAGAACGCTTGCTTCATTACAAAGCACTCGCTTCTCAAAATGAGAAGCTAAAGCAAATAGCCTGGCAACAATCACATGAAATGCGATCTCCAGCATCCAAAATTTTAGGCATCGTGGAGCTATTGAACACCGGCGCTTGCTCTAAAAAAGAAGAGGGTCTTCTTATCAAGGAAATAGGCAATACGGTGAAAGAACTTGATAATGTTATAAGAGCTATTACCAAAAACACAAAACAAATTCAACCAAATAAATAAGGTCTATGAACTTAGAAGTCTTAAATGTAGATGATGATAAAATGGTACTCTTTATTCATGAGAAAATGATGATCCATTCAGAATTTTCAAGCTCCCCAAAATCATTTGAAGACGGCTACAATACTTTAACCTACATCTCTGAGCATAAATCTGATGATAAAAAATTTGTCATTTTTCTTGATGTCAATATGCCAAATCTAGATGGATGGGACTTCATGGATGAATTAGAAAAACGTGAACTAGACGGTTATTGCTACATTTTTGTGGTAACCTCTTCTATAGACACCAGTGATAAAGAAAAAGCAGCGACATATGACGCTGCTATAGGGTTTGTTGAGAAACCTTTGAGCATAGAAAGTCTCAAAAATTTAAAGACAACTAAGGAGTTGCTACCTTTTTTCGACTAAGCTTCTATATTCTCATCTTCATCATCGCCAGTATAGGCGTCGTATTCTGGGTATAGGAAGTTATTATAAGGGAAACGAGTGACGTGAATTTCTCTTACTGTTTCATATACTTTTTTCCTGAATTCTTCAATATTTTCTTTTTCTGTAGCCGAAATAAACAGGACGTTATCCCCTTGTCTTTGCATCCATGTTTTCTTCCACTCCTCAAGTGTATAGTGCTGATAAGATCTCTCCACCATCAAGTCGTCTTCCTCTATAGTTTCTGGCTCGTAACTATCAATTTTATTAAAGACCATGATGATAGGTTTGTCTCTAGCCTCGATATCATCCAAGATGCTGTTGACCGATTCAATATGGTCTTCAAAATTTTCATGAGAAATGTCGACAACATGTAAAAGCAAGTCAGCTTCCCTTACTTCATCCAAAGTAGATTTAAAGGATTCTACCAGTTGCGTTGGCAGTTTTCTTATAAATCCAACGGTGTCGGTCAACAGAAACGGTAGATTTCTAATCACTACTTTTCTTACTGTTGTGTCTAGGGTTGCGAAGAGCTTATTTTCTACAAAAGCTTCACTTTTGCTTATCACATTCATAAGCGTCGACTTTCCAACATTGGTATAGCCTACCAGAGCCACTCTCACAAGACTCCCTCTGTTTCCACGCTGGACAGCCATCTGCTTGTCGATGGTTTTTAGTTTTTTCTTGAGCAAAGTGATTTTATCTCTTACGATACGTCTATCGGTTTCAATCTCTGTTTCACCAGGACCACGCATTCCAATACCACCACGTTGACGCTCAAGGTGAGTCCATAAGCCTGCAAGTCTCGGTAATAAATATTCATATTGTGCAAGCTCTACCTGAGTGCTGGCGTAGCTTGTTTTAGCACGCTGAGCAAAAATATCTAGAATAAGATAGGTTCTATCTACAACTTTACATTTTAGTATTTTTTCAATATTTCTTTGTTGACCAGGAGATAATTCGTCATCAAAAATGGCGGTTCCAATCTCATGTTCTTCTACATAATCTCTTACCTGCTCCAATTTACCTTTCCCAATAAAGGTCTTTGGGTTGGGGACGTCAAGTTTTTGCTGAAATCGTTTTTTGACTTCACCCCCAGCGGTATAAGTAAGAAATTCTAATTCATCTAAGTATTCTTTGGATTTTTCTTCATCCTGAAACTGATTCACTATACCAATGAGAACAGCAGTTTCGTATGTTGTAGTTTTGGCTTCTAGCATATAAAATTTTGATTACGTAAAATTATGAAAAATACTTCAGTTTGATCTGAATTTAAGATTTCTGAAAATGAATCTGATGACAATCTACCTTTATATTTTCTAAGTAATTCTAGATTTAATACTAAAAATTCCCTTAATTCGTTTATCATACTAAAATCAAACTTTTATGCATCTTAAAAAGTGTTTTTTAGCTTTCTCTTGTTTATTACTTTTTTATTCCTGCAGTTCAGATGACACCAACGAACTTAACGTTGATCAAAGTGACTGTAAAATAGCTCAAGGGATTTCTCTCAATCCAACTCCTGATGGATTGAATGATAATTTCGATTTGACATGTTTAGCGGATCGCACAGGGATTTCAACTTTAGAAGTCTTCGATAGAAATGGCCTGAAAGTCTATGAAAGGACGAATTACAGAGATGAATTTATTGGTCAAAACGATGAGGGAGACGATCTTGTGACTGGCACTTATTTTTACACCATTACTTTTGATGCAGAAGATCCAGAATATGGCACGGTCAATCAAGGCTTACTTTACATAAACGTTGAACAATAATCTGTAATGATTTATAAAGAAAATTTCTCTATGAAAATTAGATATATCCCTGTTTTAGGAGCTTTATTGTTGTTGGCTACACAAGAGATGTCTGCACAGCAAGACCCTCAATATACGCAGTACATGTATAATATGAACGTTATCAATCCTGCTTACGCAGGTTCCAAAGAAAACTTATCGGTAGGAGCTTTATACAGAGACCAATGGTCTGGTATTGAAGGCTCCCCTCAAACTTTTACTTTCAACGCGCATACTCCCGTAGGAAAAGGAATCGGTTTGGGGCTTTCTGGCATAAGTGATCAAAACGGACCTGTTGACCAAACCAATGTATTTGCGGATATATCTTACACGATGGACATCGGTAAAAATAGCAAACTGGCTGTTGGTCTTAAAGCAGGAGCAAGGTTCCAAAGCATAGGTTTTGAGAACATGTTTTTTCAGGATGATATGGATCCTGCTTTCCAAAGTGATGTTGATGAGACTTATCCAAGTCTTGGTGCAGGACTCATGTATTATACAGACAAATTTTACATCGGTCTTTCCGTACCTAATTTTTTAGGCTCTACTCATCTTGAAGTTGATGGTCGAGAATTTGGCTCGGAGCAACAGCATTACTTTTTGACTGCCGGCTACGTTTTTGATATAAATGATTATATAAAATTCAAGCCTTCCACTTTAATCAAATCTGAATTTAGCTCTGCTGTATCTTTTGATGTAAATGCAAACGTTCTATTTTATGATAAGTTTGAAATTGGAGCCTCCTACAGATATGAAGACGCCATCAGTGGCCTTGCGAGTGTGAGAGCTACAGACTGGATGCAGATTGGCTTTGCTTACGATGCAACTCAGTCCAACCTGAAAGAACCTTCTTATGAAGCTTTTGTCATTTTCGATATCTTCTTCAAAAAGAAAACTTATGTATCGCCTCGTTACTTTTAATCTGAAATGAAACCTTCAATGAAAAAATTATATATACTCCCTATGTTTTGTTGCTTATTTACCATAAGTCTGTGGTCTCAAAATAGCGACACCAAAAAAGCAGATAGGCATTTTGATCGATTTGAATATGTGGATGCAATTGATGCTTATGAAAAACTTATCCGAAAAGGAAAAGCAAATAGTTATGTATACAGACAATTGGCTATTGCAAATTATAAAACATCAAACTTTGAAGGGTCCGAACAATTCTTTAAGCGCTATCTAAGAAATAACAGAAACGCTCCTGCTGAAGATTATTACACCTATTCTCAGACCCTTTTAAGTAATCAAAAAACTGAAGATTACAAGAAGGCGATGTTCGACTTTTCTGAAAAAGCCCCAGGTGATTCCAGAGCTAAAGCCTTTCTGGAAAACCCGAATTATCTTGAAGATTTGAAATCGATGACGCCTAGATTTGAACTGAATCCATTGAGTTTAAATTCTGAATATTCAGATTTTGGTGCATACGAGTATGGAGGAAAATTATACTTTTTGTCAACAAGGAATGAAACCAGAAAAACTTACGGTTGGAACAAACAGCCCTCTTTAGATATTTTTGTTGCAGACAATGTAGGAGGTACGTTTAAGAATTCCAAAGAAATAGAAGGGGAGATCAATACCAAATTCCATGAAGGTAGTGTAGCTATTACCAATGATGGATCTACTATTTACTTCACCAGAAATGATTACCTCAATGGTAACTACAGGAAAGATGATGATGGTGTCAATCACTTAAAAATTTACAAAGCTACATTGGTAAATGGTAGTTTTCAGGATATTGAAGATTTGCCCTTCAACGATGTATCCTTCTCCAATGCCAATCCAGCCTTGAGTCCAGATGAAACCAAGCTGTATTTTTCTAGTGATAGACCAGGAGGTTATGGAGCGTCAGATCTGTATATGGTCCAGATCAAAGAAGACGGAAGTTTTGGTGAGCCAAGGAATCTTGGTCCAGCAGTAAATACAGAACGCAGAGAAAACTTCCCATTTATCGATCAGGAAAACACGTTGTATTTTTCCAGCGACGGACATTTAGGCTTAGGTGGTCTGGATGTTTATTATGCTAAAGTGGACTCCGGAAGTTTTCTTCCGCCTCAAAATCTTGGATCACCTCTAAATAGTAATGCAGATGATTTTGCTTTTACTTACAATGGTAACATAGAAAAAGGGTATGTGTCTTCAAACCGGACCGAAAAGAAAAAAGGAAAAGTTATAGATAATATTTACAGAGCAAACTTGGTCCACCCGTTGGAACAAACTTCTCTTTTGGTAGAAGTAGTTGATGCTAAAACTGAAAAATTTATAGAAAATGCACAAGTCATTTTTTATGATGAGGATCAAAATGAATTTTCCAGAAACCGAACCAATGCAAGTGGTGTAAGTAAAAACTTTTTACCTACAGATCAAAAATTTGATTTGCAGGTAAATATGAGTGATTATGAAAGCCAGTCGATATCCTTGCGTATTCCTGAGACTCAGATGCTAATACGAGTGGCTCTAGAGCCAGAGCTTTCTGAGACAGAAGCTGAATTGTTGATACTTCAGGAACGTATTTTCTTCGAATATGACGATGCTACTATAAGGCCTGAAGCTGCTTTGGAACTTGATAAACTGATTTTAATTCTGAAAGAAAATCCTGAATTGAATATTAAAGTCATAAGTCATACCGATGAAAGAGGGTCTAAGGCTTACAATATGGAGTTGTCCCAACGGAGAGCTGAGAATACTGTCAACTATTTAGTAGAAACTGGCATTGATTCAACTAGATTATCTTCAGAAGGAAAAGGAAAGTCAGAGCCTGTTAATTCTTGTGATTCTGGTTGCAGTGAAGCAGAGCATGAAGAAAATAGAAGATCTGAGTTTGAAGTTGTCGAGTGACACTTGAAATCTAATCTAACAAATCCTTCAACATTT
>Ga0307970_1000098_pt1 | contig 47773 bp, 52 predicted proteins | sample OrgLakmetagen712_FD_202093 | JGI IMG/M metagenome (GOLD analysis project Ga0307970, IMG submission 202093) | Saline water microbial communities from Organic Lake, Antarctica - #712 | ecosystem: Environmental > Aquatic > Non-marine Saline and Alkaline > Saline | place: Antarctica: Organic Lake... | reverse complement strand
ATAACTGTTCCTCTATCGCATCGTGGGTATTTACCCAAGCGTCATACGCGGGGCCTGTAATCGTCAGGGTTGCCGGTTCAAGCTCCCCGGCCTCACTGGTGGGTAGGGGCTGGCGGATAAGCTCCCCCAGGGCATCCCAGAACCGGGTAACGTCAGAATCACGCCTTGGGTCTTCATCATACTGGCGGCTGGCCAGCATTCGAGTTCCTGCCAATGATGTATCCATGCCTATCAGGAATCGGGCCAAAAAGCCTTGGCCCATCATCAGCGAATCAGACAGAGCCTTGTCTGCTATCACGGGTTGAACCATCAGGTGTGCAGCCAAGCGGCGGCCCGCCAGTACGCCAGACTCCCCGGCCCCGGCTCGGGTGCGGCTCAGGGGCTTTCCGTCCCATAGCTGGGAAAGCATCGTGATGGTGCGGCCCTTGGCTTCGTCTGCCATGCCATGACCGCTAAAGAATCCCCCGCCTTCATCAGAAAATAATCCAGCGTTTGGCAAGCCTTCCAGCAAATGCTTATAGACACCTTCCGCCGTGGGTTCTTCCATCAGGATATGCGGGCGCGTCGGTGGCTTCGGCTTTGTTTTCTCCAACTCTGCCAGCTCTGCGGCAAGGGCTTGCTGTTGGTCATGACTCATGGGATTTGGGTTGCTGCCCTTGCCCTTGTGGCTTTTTACAATACTGTCATACCGCAATTCGTGCGCTTCCAGTTCGGCCCGGTGCTCTGCCTGTAGGGTTTCATATTCTGCCCGGCGCTCTGCCTGATAATCATAAACTGGCTTCATGGCTAGGCCATCAACCGAACTTTTACGCTCCCCACTGCCCGCAATCGTCAGGCAATACAGGGTTGTGGGGCTGGTTCCAATGTTCCCTTTCTGAATGTTCACATGGCCTTGAACCGCCAGCGAAGCTACAGCCAGGATAGATTGCGCGGCCATGCCAACGGGCGCTTGAACGTAATAGGCCAGGGCCTTTGCCGCGTTGCCCAGCAGATCCCCCAAGGCGTCCACTGGATAGACTGGCGCGGGCGCTCTGTTGGCCAGCGGCAACGGGTTGGAGTCGATACCAGGCAGCGGGGCATTAATGCCGGTTCTCGGGTCTGTGGCGCGGATAGGCGGTTGCTGTGTCATAAGGCCCCCTTTAGCCAGGTATGCAAATCGTTGAAGTCGGAAAGGTTCAGCGGTGCGGCTGGCGGCCATTCGGGTAGGGCGTAACGTGCTCCAGCAGCGATTGCAGCAGCGCGGGCGTTGGTGGATCCGGGATTGCCTTCGGTCTGGCGGTCATCGTCACCACAAACAACGATGTCAGCATTTGGCCAGCGGTTACGTGCTCCAGTTGCTACGGCTTTAAGGTTGCCAGCATCCACGGCAGCCAGTACCAGGGCGGCGGGATCTATCTCTGCCAGGGTGCAGCCGGTGGCGTAGCCCTCGCATATCAGAATGCGGGCGGGATAGTCCGGGCCATCTACCACAATGAAATTACCGGCCTTGCGTCCGCCAGCCATCAGGCGTTTATCTCCGGCCTCGTTTACTGTTTGCAGGCTCCAGGCTTTGCCGTTGAAGTCGGTTAGCAGCAATACAAGTTCCTGGCCTCGCTGGCGGGCGCTGTGGGCCTGTGTGCGCTTACGTAATAGATACGGGTGGCCTTGGTCGGCTGGAACGCTATCACGCCAGACACGGGCGGCTCTGGTGGCTGCCTGTTCCCATTGGTTGGCCTGCTCTGTTTCTCTGGCTTGCTTGGCGTCAGCCATACGGCGCTTTAGTTCCCGGCGTTCAGCTTCGCTCAGGGTTTCCCCGGTGTCGGCTATCCACTTGGTTTCGGCTCCGGTGCTCCAGTCGCCAGCGACAACAACGAACGGTAAACCCCGGTCGTGGTAAACAATCAGCCATAGGTTTTTGCTGTTGGGTTTGCTGGCGGTTCCGGCCCGGATTACCTGGCCATCAGCATCAGCCATATGCGATAGCAGGGCATCCATGTTCGCAGGCTCTATGCCAGCATTCAGCAGGGCGGCGCGTATGGCGTCTAATCGTTCAGCGTAGGTGTTGGTAGTGGTATCATTGCCGTGGGTATGGCGCTTTGCTGTGGTGGCGGGCGCTTTTTTCATTACGCGTTCCCCTGCTTTGCTTCCCAGCTTTCAATGTCTGAAAGTTTCCATCGAGTGGACCCGTTTATTTTTATAGGGGGTGGTAGTTTGCCAGCCTGGACCCAGCGCCAAGGGGTGACGCGGTGAATGGAATAGCGGGCGGCTAGATCTTTATCGGAAAGGAAGGCTTGCTGTTTCATTGGGTAATCGTCCGTAGTTATTAATGACGATACTCATTAGACAGACACAAACTTATGTTTAGCGGAAATAAAGGGCGAGGTTATTTTCCGGTTTCCTCTAGGTAGCGTTTAACCAGGTTTGCTCCTTTGCGATATCTTTTCTCTATGGTCGAAATTTCTTCCCAGGTGCCTTTTTCCCCGAGTGTTTCCATCCGCCGGGCCAGGCTGTGCCTTTGCTCTTGGTAAATGGCTATGGCATCAAGTTTGCTGAGGTTGTTTTCAATCCTGATTTTCTCTGAGCACTCCCAGGTAACGAGGTTTACCAGATCGTCTCCACCGTGTTTAGGGCGGCCAGCTTCTGGCTTTAAAGAAAATGCTTTGTTCGGGTTAATTCCATGAAAAGCTATTTCAAAAATACAGTTTGCGGCCCAGTCAGCAACCAGCGGATCAGGGAGCTTCTTTAACATCAGGCAGCTTCTCAGGTACTGAAGCAGCTTCATACCGGCAATTTCATCTCCAGCTTCGGCAGCTTTCACGCGCTCGCTGAAGTCGTCAAGATGAACCAGTACCTCTTTGAGTAGTAAGCCGAAGTGATCATTTGTGGCCCTGGATAGCTCCGCGACATCTTTAACTGTATGAGGATTCGGGGTCACAATGCTGATTCCTTTTTCCCGCCAATAGCAATCACCTTGCCGGATTCATCTTTGCTTTTGCCGTGATAGCAGTATTGTTCCCAGTCGCCCATCAGTTGGCGGCGCTTGTCTAATAGCTCTGAGCGGGCGTAGGCGGCGCGGGTGGCGTCACTGTTGACGTGGGCAAGGGCAAGTTCCGAAACTTCGTCAGCGTAGGCTGTGCGCTCTCTAGCCCAATCCTTGAACGTGGAACGGAAGCCGTGCGCGGTAACGGGTTGATCCATCCGTTTCAGCAGTGCAGAAAGAAAGTTATTGGATGGAATATCACCTTTCGGGCCTGCAAATAGCAGGGCATCAGGTGCGCCGGTTTCCATGCTGTTAATCAAACTCATGGCGGCATCAGTTAATGGTACTTTGTGAGCCTTGCCGGATTTCATGCGATCGGCTGGCACTGTCCATACCTTCGCTTTGAAGTCGATTTCTTGCCACGTTATACCGGCCTTGCCGATACGCTTATCACCAATAACCTCGTTAGTGCGGCTGGCGGTCAGAATCAAAAACTCCATAGCGCGGGCAGCGGTTCCGGTGCGCTTTTGCAGATCCGCTATAAACGCGGGCAGGGCATCCACAGACAGGGCGGCGTGGTGGCCTTTCTTTTTGATCTTTTCCGGTGAGGGATAAACTTCATCTAAGTAGCCTTGCCACTTAGCGGGGTTTTCCGCTGATCGGTAGCCATGCACAGCGCACCAGCCAAGTATGTTTTCCATTCTGGCGCGAACGCGGTTTGCCGTTTCGGTTTTTGCTTCCCATATCGGGTCAAGAACGGCCTTGATCTGTGCTAGCTCAATATCACGAACGGGGACTTTTCCGATATGGGGCAGGGCGTAGCTGGTCAGGCTGTTTGTCCATTGCTGTTCCTGGCGCGGGTTCTTGAACTCTTTGGATTTCATTTTGATGTAGCTGTTCATGGCATTAGCGAACGTCATTGTGCTGAGCTGCTCCGCCAGCCGTTCCCGGCGTATGGCTTGGCGTTCTTCTACCGGGTCGATACCTTCCACGATCCTTTCACGCATGGAGCGGGCTTTGTCCCTAGCCTGGGCTAAGGTCACATCAGGAAAGCCACCTAGGCCCATTGAACGGCGTTTACCGGCAATATGAATACGGTATACCCACGACTTTGCGCCGGTTGGTGTGACTTGCAGCAGCAGACCCGCCACGCCACCGACTGAGTGCAGGGCGTTGTACTCTTTGCCGGTTGTCTTGCTTACTGAATGGGATAGACGCCTGATTTCTGTGGCGCTCAATTCTCTGGTCTTGATTGGCATAATGTCGCCTCCTATGGTGCTTCCTACCTACCTAAAACAATATTATTGAAGGCTAACGTATGCGACAACATATTACAAGGTTGGTAGGTAAACATCAGGAGCGGCAAGGCTTTGAAGATATAAAATCGTTTTTAATCAACAATTTGTGGGGTGTTTTGGCGGCCTGACCCACCGCCACTTTCTTCTCAAGTCAATATTCCCCGGCAACAAGATCCTTTCGGTCCATAACCACGACTACTTCTGTAAATACGTTTGAATTTCTTCCCTGGTTTTCTTAGTTCTCCGGCTGTTTTATAAAGATGCAGTAATAGACTGGACGTGAACTGGACAGATCTATTAGCCCCTGCCAGTGTATTCCGTTTATGTTTACCAAGGAGTCTGGCCTATGTCTGATGATCGCAAAGTGGCCCTGGTGACCGGTGGAGCTCATGGCATTGGCCGGGGCATAGTGGCGTACCTGCTGAAGCAGAATTGGCGCGTCGCTTTTTTCGATCTGGATGACACTGCCGCGAATGAGATTGCCACAGCGTTTGGGGATCCCGCCAACCTGCTTTACGTGCGCTGCAATGTGGCAGATGAGGGCGACGTCAAGTTGGCGTTGCGTCAGCTTATAAGCTGGGGAAGTCGGCTGGATGCGCTGGTGAACAACGCCGGCTTGGCCGATCCGGTGACCGGCGCGGTGGAAGATCTGTCGTTGGCGGAATGGCAGAAACGACTGGAGGTAAACCTGACCGGTCCCTTTCTAATGGCGAAACACTCAGTGCCGCACCTGCGCCTTACCCGGGGAGCTATCATCAATATTGCCTCTACGCGGGCTGTGCAGTCTGAAGCCAATACCGAAGCCTACGCTGCCACCAAGGGCGGACTGGTAGCCCTGACCCACGCTCTTGCTGTCAGCCTGGGGCCGGAAGTACGAGTTAACTCCATCAGCCCGGGGTGGATCGATACCCGCGAGCCGGAGGCAGGCCAGGAGTCCGCGCTCCTAAGCGCACGGGACCACGCCCAGCATCCCGCAGGCAGAGTCGGTAAACCCGACGATATCGCGGCGATGGTGCATTATCTGATTTCCCCTCAAGCCGGGTTCATCACTGGGCAAAACATCGTGGTGGATGGCGGCATGGTGCGCAAGATGATCTACGAAGAGTAGGGAGCGTTCGAAGGGGACAGATTTAAAATCTGTCCCCAGGTGAAGCCGGTCTGCCACTGCTTTATCAAACCAGCCATTCCAAGATCTGGTCATGCACGACTTTGTTGTCGAGCAGTGCCAGATGATTCAATTTTTCAAACACCCGACAGTCTTCCGGGCGTATGTGTAATTTTTTCAAATCATCAGAATGATGCCCCTTTGCGCTATCGAGCCGCACCAGAAGATCCCCCACCATGGTGCTCGAAAAATCTCCGGGGTGATCGCCAATGGTGGCGGCCAGGAAATAGTGCCGGGCGCCTTCTAGAAGCGGAACTGGCTTGCGGATGTCGGGGTGAAACTCATCCTGATCGATACCTTCCCAGTCATCGTCAAGCAAATTTCCATATCGCAGATCTTTGATACCGGCGCTGGTATGTTGCGCAAGCGCAAAGGGGCTGGCGTAGCGGAACTTTTGCATGACGAAGGTGAGTAAATGCCCGGCTTTGGCCAGTGCGGCGCCGTGATGGGGTGAGCCCAGGTAAAGCGCTTTTTTGACCAAGTGGGTCCAGGGTAATGTCGGCTCGCTGCCATACCAGCAGGCGCTGCGGATAACCAGCCCGCCCATGCTGTGGCCAATCAGCACCAGCTCTTCAACTTCGACCGGCCAAGCGTCTATTAATACCTGAAGTTGTTCGCTTAACTCCCTGCCGTTACTGGAAATATGCCGGCCCGTGTTGTAGTTGAGGTACAGCGGTGTGAAGCCATGGGCTCGCTGCAGTTCGATACCCAAATCCGCTTTGTCGTGGCCTTTCCAGTACTCGTGTGACAGGCACAGGCCGTGTACCAGTAACACGATGCGCGGACTGGCGTCGGGAAACATGGCGCCCACGCTGTCTGAGTCAGGTCTTAGTTTTGCGCCCTGGCTATCTCTGAAATGCATGGTAATCGCCAGGGGATTGTTACTGGCTTCCAGATGATCACCGCAGACACCATTCAACGCAGCTGCGACTTTCTCGCTTTGTGCCGAGTGTGGGGGTTCGTCATCCGCTGAGAACCCGTCAAGGGATCGATGCAAGCCTTGTTGCAATGAAAACATGGTTGACTGAATAAATTGATATGTGTGGCCCTCCCGTTCCTTAGAGAGCACGCCTGCAACGTCACGCAGCCGGTTTAACGGGTTTATCTCGCGGACAATCGTGCGGTGTGTCCGTTCGGCTATGCGGGTAACGCCACCAGCCACATCCAGAAGCAGTTGGGCCGAGCCGTGTAGCGATTTGACGGATACCATTGTGTTGTTCTCCTAGCATATGCAGAAGATTCTGACACAGGTAAAAAGACGGGAACAGGTGAATAGGAATAAGGGGACAGATTTCAAATCTGTCCCCGGGTACAACGGAAGCTTAACGCATACAAACCCTAGAGTTCGGTGGTGTCCTGGGGATACACCGTGGCCTGCTGCGCATCGGCCAGGGCTTTGCGTTCAGCCAGGTGCTCCGGGTTGTTCTGCGGTATTTGCCAGCCTTCAATATTCTGCTCGATCAGAGCGACCAACGCGTCAATGTGCCCCTGCGTTGCGTTCAATGCGGTGACGTAATTAAACGCCTCACCGCCGGATTCCATAAAGTACTCGCGGTTTTCTTCGTCGATTTCTTCTACCGTTTCCAGACAATCTGAAGAAAAACCCGGGCAGAATACATCCACGGATTTGACACCCTGGCCGGGAAGCGACTTCAGGGTTTCGTCGGTATAAGGCTTCAACCATTCTTCACGGCCAAATCTTGACTGGAAGGTGGTCATGTATTCATCTTTTGCCAGACCCAGGCGCTCAGCCAGCAGGCGCGATGTTTTGTGGCATTCGCAGTGGTAAGGGTCGCCTTTGGTCAGGTATTTCTTCGGCACGCCGTGGTAAGACAGCATCAGTTTTTGTTTGCGCCCGTGCTCTACCCAATGGGCTTCGATAAGCTCAGCCATGGCCTCGATGTAAGGTGGAAAATCGTGGTAATGAGAGATAAAGCGAAAATCTGGCAACCAGCGGCGCTTGGCAAAATCCTGGGCGATGGCATCAAAGGTGGAGGCTGAGGTAGACGCGGAGTATTGCGGGTACAGCGGCAATACCAGCAGTTTGCGCACGCCTTGCCGTTGCATTTCGTCCAGCGCGCTGGCCACGGATGGGTTGCCGTAGCGCATGGCAAATCCCACCACCACGTTGTCGCCGTAACGGGCTTTGAGTTCGTCGCTAATGGCGCTGGCCTGGTTGGCCGTGTGGGTCATTAACGGCGAGCCTTCTGGCTGCCACACGCCGGCGTAGGCTTTGGCACTGCGTGACGGGCGAATGCGCAGTATAACGCCGTGCAAAATCAACCACCATAACGGACGGGGCACTTCCACTACGCGCGGGTCCCACAGAAACTCCCCCAGATAGCGCCGCAGCGCCGAGGTGGTTGGGGCGTCGGGTGTCCCCAAATTGGTAACCAGCACGCCCAGACGTTCCGGCTGGTTGTGGCGGAAGTTTTCGGAACCTTTAAATTGCATGAATGAATCCTGACTGATTGCCTGTGCGAGTGGGCGGTACGTCGGCTTTCTAGCCGTTTTTCTGGGCCTGCTGAGCCAGCCGTGGCGCAATTCCGCTGATGTCGTACCCCGCGTTTTGGGCCTTTTCGACTATTTCCTTTGCCGGAGTCTCTCCAGCCGAGCTGAGTGCCCATAGAACGGTGCAACGAGTTCCTGAGCGGCAGAAAGCCAGTACGGGGGAGTCGGCTGTGCGGATCATTGCACCGAAGCGTTCAACATCGTCATCGCTGATGTTGCCAGAGGCCACTGGCATGTATACCCACTGCAAGCCTTGCTCGCGCGCGGCTTCTTCAATGCCGGCCATCAGCGGCTGACCAGGCTCTTCGCCGTCCGGACGATTGGCGACCAGAGTTTTGAAACCCAGACCCGCTATGGCAGGTAGGTCGGCTATCTGGATCTGCGGTGCTACCGAAATACGATCATCAATTTTTCTGAGGTCCACGGCTTTATCTCCCGGAATCGAGTTTGGAAATAGACGGGTATAATCGCATACCGTGGCTAACATGCAAAAGAAAGCCCGCCACTGCAATCGGGCGCCGGCTGTAATACAATTACGTCATCGTTGTAACTTGCGCTTCTGCGCCTGCCTGGAGGTTTTGCCATGACCGATGAACACGACAAAAATACGGACTCGGATGCCCAGCTGCCGGACAAAATAAAGGATTCCGATGCCCAGCTGCCGGACAAAATAAAGGATTCCGATGCCCAGTTGCCGGGCAGGATAAAGGATTCGGCACGACAGATCTGGTTGGCAGGGCTGGGCGCCTTCAATAAAACCGAAGAAGATACCGGTCGTTTTTTCGAACGCCTGGTGCAGGAAGGCGAGCAGATAGAAAACCGCACCCGCGGTGTGGTCGAGAAACAGCTGAAGTCGGTGGAAGACCGAGTAGAGGGCGTACGCGAGCGCGCCACTGGCACCTGGGACAAGCTAGAACATCTGTTCGATCAGCGGGTATCTGGCGCTCTGCGTCGCCTGGGGATATATCGGCAGGAAGATGTCATGAGCTTGCAAAAGCGGGTAGAGCGCCTGGAAGCAGAACTCGATCGCCTTAAGAAATTAACGCCTGGCTATAATGAAGAAGAGTGACACTCTCACCAGAGCCCCACTGTTTCATAGATAACTTCTGCTGATCAGCAAAGCCTGCTCTTTTTCCTCTGCTGCCAGGTAAGGCAACATTAGGCACATGGTCTGGTATACGCCGCGACCAGGGTCCACCGCATTACGATCATCAAGATGTGAAAGCGTATCAAAACTGCTCCAGTAGCAAGTGGTTAGCGTTAACTGGTCACATAAAGTCGCTAGCTCTTCGGTGCCGATGGTCATAAATCCCTGGGCGCTGAAACTGGTGCAGATGGTGTGGAACGCGGTATTTTTCAGCTTCAATATTTTGCGAAATTTTGGCTGTAGCCGGGGATGGCGCGATAGCACATTCACCAGATCCTGGTACAGAAAACGGTAGTGGGCCACCGCTTCGAATAACAGATGCAAAAAGAAATTTTGTTGGTCCAGGCTTATGCTAGCGTCTGCGGGCACGGCCAGTAAGTCGTGCATCTGAAGCTCGAAGCTTTCAAACAGTTCACTGACAATGTTGCTTTTGTTGTTGAAGTGGTAGTAGAGGTTGCCCGGGCTGATGTCCAGTTCATCGGATATCAGCAGCGTGGTGACATTCGGCTCACCCAGGGCGTTAAACAGCGCCAGACTGGTATCGAGAATGCGATCGCGAGTTTTGATCTTTGCCATAACGCGCGACCACCTTCCTGGTTGGTGAAGAAAGAATCAGAGCGTGAATCTGGCCCATACCGGAGCGTGATCAGAAGGGCGATCCATAGCACGAACATCATAGCTGACGCCGGCGCTTTGCGCCTGGGGCAACAAGTTATCACTGGCCATGATCAAGTCAATGCGCAGCCCGCGCTTTGGTTCGCGATCGAAACCTTTGCTGCGGTAATCAAACCAGCTGAACGTGTCTGCTTCGTGTGGGTGCAGGTGGCGAAACACATCGGTATAGCCACGGCTTTCCACTTCACCCAGCCATTGGCGCTCCTCTGGCAGAAAACTGCACTTACCGCTTCGTAGCCAGCGCTTGGCGTTATCGGCGCCAATACCGATATCTTTGTCAGTCGGGGAGATGTTCACATCGCCCATCACCACCACTTTGGTATTGCGCAGCTTCAACTCATCCAGATAGCTCATCAGATCCGCATAGAACTTCTGCTTTGCTGGAAACTTCACCGGGTGATCGCGACTTTCGCCCTGGGGAAAGTAGCCGTTGATAACGGTCAGGGTTTCACCATTCACGGTGAAGTCTGCGGTAATCAGTCGGCGCTGGGCGTTGTCCAGGTCGTCAGGAAAGCCTTTGTATACCTTGTCGGGCGCCATTTTTGACATGAGCGCCACGCCGTAATGGGTTTTTTGGCCGTGAAAATGCACGTGGTAACCCAGCGCTTCAATGTCTGCCAGCGGAAAATCTTCATCGCTGACTTTTGTTTCCTGCAAGCCAATAAAATCCGGTTCCAGCTGCGCAATAACAGCGGCAAGCTGATGCAGGCGTGTACGAATGCTGTTGACGTTGAATGACACAAACATCATGGGGGACGGTTCTCCGGCACAAGTTTAATGGGAGTTTAACACATTGAAACCGCGAGGGAATGGCGCTTGGTTTTCGCTTTAGGGATACTAGGGTGCCAGCAGCGGACAGGGGGGGTATTCCGTTACGCTATAGACGATATCCGCTTGAATATTTTCTTGCTGGTTGCGACGGATATTGGTTAGGCCGGAATAGTGGGTCAGGGCACCTTGCTGGTTATAGCCCAGCAAAATAGGCTCTACCACCAGCCGCAGAAAGAGACTGGTTGGGCGAATCTGAATCAGATGATCGGCGCGAATGCGGTCGCTGCTGGCCTTGTCATCGACAGGTTCCATCACAAAACCGTAGTAACTACCGCGGGTTGGAACCAGAAACTCGAAGTTTACAGAGCCGCCCTCAACCACGCTTTGCCAGTTTTGCCGAACCAGATTGTCAAAACCGGAGTCCACTACCAGGCTGTTGTTACTGTCCAAACGAAACCGTTCAAGCTCTTGAGCAGGCGATTGCCATTCGATGGCAACACTCCCTAAATCATAGCCCACCGTCAGGCGCTCGTTGAATCGGGATTGAACGAACTCCACGTCAGGACGAAGCAGGCTGGGCTGGTTGTCGCGGTTATAGCGAAGCTGCTTATAGGCGAACGGGGTATCAGAACCCGCGTCAAAATATTCGACCCTGTGGTTCTGGGGTTTGAACTGATTGCCGCGGCAGACTCCCTGTATTACATGTTGTTCGCGGTAAAGCTCGCTGCCAGCGTTTGCGCTGCCCAAGGGGCGAGCGCTGCCGGTGAAGTGGAACTCAGCGCTGGCGTCGGCCATAGCAGGCGCCCAGGCCAACGTTGCAGCAAGGGCAGCAGTCGCACACCACCCAAGTTTTGGTTTGGCGTTACGGGCGTTCATCGCGCAAGCCTTGGGTACAGAAAGTCGCGCAGAGACAGCAGAGCCGGAAACAATACCAGCCACCCCACGGCTAATGCCAGTAAAGACGGCAGCAAATTGGGTAGGGTAACGGCTCCAAGTGCGCTGGCGGACCAGTAAGCAAAAGGCCCGGCAATGGGCACTACCAGCAACATCAGCAGCCGGTTGCTGCCCAGCCACTTCAGGGAATGGTTAAGCGAGGTCATAAAGATTGCCCAAAGCGCAACCAGCCAGGGCGGCGTTATGACAGCAGCGCCACTGGTGTCAGCGAGAATGCCGGTGCGCAGCCAAAGGCCATCCAGTAAAGAACCTGCCAGAGTACCTATAACAATAAATTTCAGTTCGTCCATTTTGTACTGACTGACCAAAACAAAATGCACTAACAAGAATATCGCCACAATGACCAGCGCCCAGGCCTGCGAGAGCAAAATGCAGGCCAGCCAACCAAGCTCGAACATTACGAAATTCAGGATGTTGCGATAGGTTTTTGAAGAAATCATGCGCTATGCATGGGCGCGTGTTTGCTGCCGGGTTTCGCCATAACAATTTGTGCTACGCCAATAGCTCGTTCACTGAACCCCGCTTCGCAATACGCAAAATAGAAGTGCCAAAGGCGCTGAAAGGCGTCGTCATAGCCTCGTTGGTGAAGATTTTGGCTGTGAGCCTGAAAGCGCTGACACCAGTCATTAAGAGTACGGGCGTAGTGAAACCCCAAGTCTTCAACGTGGGCAAGCACCAGGTCTGTTTGCTCGCGCACAGCACCCACCATGGCTCCGAATGATGGAATAAAGCTGCCCGGGAAGATGTAGCGCTGAATGAAATCAACGTTTTTCAAGGCTCGCTGGTAACGCTGCTCCGGCATGTTGATGGCTTGTATAAGTGCAAGGCCGTCAGGTTTTAACAACTGGCTGATTTGGCCAAAATAACTGAGCAGAAACTGCGGGCCAACGGCTTCAATCATTTCGATAGACACCAGTTTGTCGTACTGGCCGCTCAGGTCGCGGTAGTCATCAAATAGCAACGTAATGCGGTCTTGCAGGCCTTCCGCTTCGACCCTTTGTGTTGCCAGTGCCAATTGTTCAGCCGAAATGGTGGTGGTGGTCACGTGGCAGCCATAATGCTTGGCAGCGTGAATAGCGAAACCGCCCCAGCCAGTACCAATTTCAAGGACTTGGTCGCCAGGCTTGAGCTTCAGCTTGCGGCAGATAACATCGAGCTTATAGGTCGACGCTTCGTCAAGAGTACTTTCCGGCGTTTGATAGATGGCCGATGAATACATCAAGGATGGGTCTAAAAACAGCTCGAACAGGTCATTGCCGAGATCGTAATGGGCACTGATATTTTTACGCGACCCTTCTGGCGTATTGCGATTAAGCCAGTGCAACCCCTTCAGGGTGGGCTTCGTTACCCAGCTAAAACGGTCTTCAAACCTGTTCATTAAATCAATGTTGCGGCTGAAAAAACGCAGCAGGTACACCAGGTTCGGGGAGCTCCAGTCGCCGGCCACATAGGCTTCAGCTGCCCCGATGCTGCCGCCGGTGAGTAGGTCGCGCCAGGTACTGTGGTTATGGATGACCAACTCGGCGGCAGGGTAGGCGCTGTTGCCATCCCCTACGGTGACATCGCTGACGCCGGCTTCACGAATAACCAGTGTGCCTTGTTGTAGGCGGGTCAGCTGCTGCATTACCAGCGAACGCGCCACCCGGCTAGCCATAGGAGAGGGCCGCAGAGCGGATGTTATTTTCGCCGAAACCGCTGAGGACGTATTCATATTCTCCATGAGCTTACCTTTCCACTTGTTCCTTGGGATTGTTCATTGGATTGCTCTGGTACAAGATCCAAGCCGCAATCCTCTTGCCCCAGCCTGAACGCCGGGTCGTTTGGCTTCAGTTTGTTCGGGTGGGTGTAAAACGGCGCGCCTTTCAGTTTCAGTTTCAGCGCATGCCAATAAATGCCGCCGCTGACTTTCAGTGCTTCCAGGGGAAACTGGCGCAAACTGTCATGCAGTATCTTACGATTGAGCGGCTTGCGTTGGACCACTAGGGTGGCATCAAATTGACGGGTATTCTCTTCCATCACGCTCATGTGAACGCGCAATTGCGGTCCACGAAAGCTGAAGGTCCAGCGGTAATCCTGATGCATGCCGTTGAACGGTGACACGTGGAAGCGTTTCTCGAACTCGAATTGCTCGCTGCGCCAGCCGGCCTTGTTGGCGGGATGGCCAACGGTTTCCAGGCAGTAGGCGTGGCGTTCATGCCAGGGAGTGTTGGTGATTTGCGCGATAATTACCCGCGGTACTGCTCCGGTTGCAGGATTATCACCCCTGGCGTAACAGAAATAGAAGCTGACCGGATTAAACACATAACCAAAGTAGCGCGGGTGGGTGATCAGCTCGATTTTGCCATCGGGGGTCCAGCCTGTCGCCTCACAAACATAGTCCCGCAGCGCCTGGCCTAAACGGCCGTGGTCTGGCTTGAAGTAGTCTTTCCGATACAACGACAGCCAGTTAAACCGTTCCACCGAAAACAACGGGCTAACCGTGGTGGCCAACTGCCAGTTGTCAACATCCAGCGCCAGCATACCGGTGTGGTAGCTGAACTCGTGTTGCACTGGGTGTTGGCGCCGGTGGCGTATGCTGCCTTCAAGCCAATCACTGCTCATGGCGATTACTCATAGTCAGAGCTCCACGCCAAAGGCCCGGGTTACCCGCAACGCGCTGTTTACGCCGTCTTCGTGGAAGCCATTGAACCAGTAGGCTCCGCAAAAGTGGCTACGGTTCTGGTTGCCGATGTCATCGTAGCGCTTTTGCGCCGCGACAGCCTCCAGAGTGAACACCGGGTGGGCGTATTCAAACTTTTTGATAACCTTGCCGGGCGCTATGTCGTGGCTACGATTCAAGGTAACGCAAAAAGTCTCTTCCGCGCTGTGGAAATTCTGCAGAACGTTCATGTTGTAGGTTACCGAAACCGGCTCGTGACTGCTCGCAGGAATCAGGTAATTCCACGCCGCCCACGCCCGGCGATTCGACGGCAGCACACTGGCGTCTGTGTGCAATACCACATCGTTATTCTGGTAAGCGATGGCGCCAAGAATCTGTTGTTCAGCTTCGGTGGGCTGTGCCAGCATGGCCAGCGCCTGGTCGCTGTGGCAGGCAAATACAACCTGGTCAAAACGTTGCTCGCCGCCCGTGCACACCACGGTAACCCCGTCTGCGTCACGTTCCACTCGCTGCACCGGGCTACTCAACCGCAGGCGGCCGTCCAGGCGTTCCATCATTTTGCCCACGTATTGCGCAGAACCGCCGGTTATCACTCGCCAGGTTGGCCTGTCATCAACCGACAACATGCCGTGATTGCTGAAAAATTGCAGAAAGAAACGTATCGGGAACCGCTCAAGTACCACTTCGGGCGCCGACCAAATAGCGGATCCCATAGGCACGATGTAGAAATGTCGGAAGTACGCCGAGTAGCCGTTACGGTCCAGGTAGCTACCCAGGGTTTCGCTGTCGTCGATGCTTTGATCGGCCAACTGCTGCTGGGTTTCCTTGTTGAAACGCAAGATTTCGCGAATCATTTTGAGGAATCGAGGGTTTAGCAGGTTGCGGCGCTGGGCAAACAGGGTGTTCAGGTTCGTGCCGTTGTACTGCAGGCCCGTGCGGCGACTGTCGACACTGAAACTCATGTCGCTAACTTCTGACGCAACGCCTAACCGATCCATCAGCTTGATGAAGTTCGGATAGGTCCAGTCGTTGTATACAATAAAGCCGGTGTTTACCGGCCAGAAACGACCTCCCAAGGAGACTCGTTCGGTATTGGTGTGACCTCCGGCGTAATCCGCTGCCTCGAAAACTTCGATGTCGTGGTGTTCTGCCAGCAGCCAGGCTGCTGTGAGGCCGGACACACCGGCACCAATGACAGCAATTCGCTGACGCTGAAAACTCATTAAATATTCGCCTTATGCCAAGATCATGTCAGGTTATTTGGACGCGTTAGCGGCTGATTGCCGTGCCATGGCGGCTGCCATTCGGTCAACAATCGGTTGTGGCATTGCGCCCAAGAGCTTCATCGCCCAGGTGAACCGTTTGGGGAAGGCAATATCACGATGGCCTTTCTTCAAGCCGCTGACAATGCGCTCTGCGGCTTGTTCGGCGGTCACAATAAAGGGCATGGGGAAGTCATTAAGGTCGGTCAGGGGCGTTTTTACAAATCCGGGCGATACCACGACGACATCAATGCCTTCTGGTGCCAAATCGGCTCGCAGGCAATGGCCGAAATAGCTGAGCGCCGCTTTAGAAGCACCATAACCCTCTGCCCGTGTGAACGGCAGCCACCAGGCTGACGAACTCACGATGACCAGAGTTGCCGGCTCGCCTTTGGCGCGAGCCCGGCGCAGCGCAGGCAATGCGATGTCCAGGCTGCGGGCGGTTCCCATCACATTCGTTATGATGTTGTTACCAATAACGTCGCTGCTGTAGTTAGCAATGTCGACGTAGTCACAGGTACCTGCGTTCAAAATAGCCATGTTTAGCGGGCCGTGGCTTTCTAAAGCCGGCGCAATTGTAACCAGATCATCGCTACTGGTGGTGTCGGCGGCAGCAACGCTGATGCGGTCTGAAGCCAATTGTTGCAGGCTTTGCAGTGGCTCCGGGCGGCGGCCGGTAAGCACCAGCTTGTGGCCGTCAGCCACAAGCGCACGGGTTAGTGCTTCGCCAATGCCGGAGCTTGCGCCTGTAAGCCAGATATTACTGCTTTTTTGAAGCACGTTTTTCATCCGGCGTGTTCCTTGATCTTGCGAATAATACCGCCCAGCAGTGGCAAGTTTTCATAGAGCATCTGGCCGGCATCAAAGTAATCGCGATGATAATTAACTTTGCCACACACAATGTGTAAATGGCTGATGCCCTCTACTTGAATTTCTTTGCCCCCATTGATGCGCTTGTGGCGCAGGTACATAGTCCAGGGCAGGGTAACGGTGCCTTCGTCAACGGCTTCCTGGCCAAATACAAAGTGGCAGGCGATGACGTTCTGGTACGAGCCCGCAAAATAGCGAGTCAGCTCATCCAGGCCATGAACTTCGCCCAGAGGATCTTTGAAGTGGATATGCTCACCATAAACTCCGGCGAGCTTATTCAGGTTGCCTTTGTCTAATGTGTTAAACAGCTCTCGAAAGCGATTAACAACGTGAGGCGTGGCCGCATGTTGTGAGCCCACCTCGATTGTTGACGCGATGGTCATGACTGCATTCTCCTGATGGAATCCAACTTGCGGGTTTCTTCCTGAACGTTTTTCGGAATTGGGTTCAGATCCCAGATAATGCCCAATCGGGCCAGTAACCAAAGGCCATACCAGGTAATGTCGATTTCGTACCAGCGAAAACCCTGGCGTACAGACTGTGGCCAGCGATGGTGGTTGTTATGCCAACCCTCACCCAAAGTAAGCAACGCCAGCCAGAAGTTGTTGCGGCTGTCGTCGCCGGTTTCAAAGCGGCGCTTGCCCCACACATGAGACAGTGAGTTGATGGATACAGTGGCGTGAAACAGCACCACAGTAGAGATGAAGAAGCCCCAAACTAACAATTGCAGGCCATTCGTTCCCAGCCCGGGCGCCCAAGCTGCCAAGCCTTCACCTAGGCCGTAAATAATCAGTGCCGCGATGGCCGGCACCAAGGCGTCGAACCGATTGATAAAACGCAACTCGGGGAATTTCAACCAATCCCGTACTTTGCGTTCGTTCATTGCAAAACCGGCGTCACACGTGAACCACCCCGCGTGTGCCCACCAAAAACCGCCTTGCTGGGGCGAGTGCAAGTCTTGCTCCTGGTCTGAATGCTGGTGATGATGGCGATGATGCGCCGCCCACCAAAGGGGTCCGCGCTGCGCCGAACTAGCTCCTAAGACCCCGAAAATAAATTGGGTTTTCCTACTTGTCTTGAATGTCTTGTGGGCAAAATAGCGGTGATAAAATCCGGTAATCGCAAACATTCGCAGCCAGAAAAATGCCAGTGCGAACATCACCGCAAAGGTGCTGGTGCCGGTAAAATATACCAGCAGGCATGCCAGATGCAGGGCAATAAATGGTATAACCCGAACCAGGTTGAACGCCCGTGAATCACTGTCGAGGTTGTCCGCGCCTGCGTCGGAATCAAACCATCGAACGATATTTAAGAACCAATGTCGAACTGGGGTCATACCCTTTAAGCCTTTAATTACTGATGGAAGCTGCAACACTTATGTACCAGAACAACTCTTCTGACGGAACCGTAAGCGCTGTTAACGACATTATACGCTCTGTTGCCATTGTTGGTTCAGGCGTGGCGGGGTTGACCGCAGGCGTTTTACTACAGGCTCAAGGTCACGATGTGACCCTGTTCGAAAAAAGCCGCGGCCCCGGTGGTCGGCTATCTGCAAAACGGGTTGCCGGAACGTCTGTGGATATGGGCGGCCAGTACTTTACAGCGCGGAATCCGGATTTTCTGCCATTTCTACGCCAGCATGCCGGCGAGCAAACCGTTGTTCCCTGGCACGGGCAGCTTGGCTATCAGCAGGATAACGGCGACTGGTCAGAATTTCCCGCCGAGCCGCGTTACGTAGGGGCGCCCAGAATGACCGCCATTAGCCGGGGTTTATCCGAAGGCTTGAATGTTCAGGCCCAGACCCGGGTAGCAAGGCTACACCGTGACTCACAGGTTAAAAAATGGCATCTGCAGGACACTGATGGCCAGAATCTGGGTGCATTTGACCAAGTTATTATCACCGCTCCGCCGGCCCAGGCTCGTGAGCTGCTGGCAGACAGCAGCGCGGCGCAACTTGCCACCGAACTGAACACGGCGGTGTCACAGATTTTGCCGTGTTGGGCGGTAGCGGTGAAGTTCAGCACTAACCCCTGGCCGCGCTTCCAGGGTGCCCGAGTCGCCAATTCACCCCTGTTCTGGGTAGCGGATAACACCAGCAAACCGGGTCGCGAGAACGCATCTGATGAATCTGCTGCGGGCCATTGGTGGGTGCTGCATGCAACTCCCGAATGGACAAATGCCCACGTGGATGACGACCCCCAGCAAGTGGTAGACGCGTTAATGGTGGCCTTTGCCGAGCTGAGCGGCAACGCCGAACCGGCGCTTGAAACCTTAACCCACCGCTGGCTGTATGCCCGTTCGGATGCCGGTGGCGAACCTCAGCCTGGCCACCTCTGGTTCGCCAGCGAGCAACTGGGGTTGGCCGGCGATTGGCTGGCAGGGGGGCGCATAGAAGGCGCTTATAACAGCGCCGCAGGCCTTGTGGACGCTATTGGTGGATCGGAACAGGCGTAAACGGCCGTGTGTAAAAATGGGTGATGATGCCGTCGCCAAACTTACTGAAAAAAGCGCTGACGTCGGTGATTTTCTGCAGTGACCGGCGTCGGTTGACGGGGTTGCGCATAAGCACCTTTATGCCGTTGAAATTATCCTGAATATTGGAAAAACGTGCATACATCGAACAGGTCACCACATTGGCCGGGTTCAGCGCCAGCTGCCCGGCCAGCCAGTGGCTGTGTTGGGCGATGGCGTCTGGGTTCAGATCTTCCCGGGTATCCAGGTGTTGCAGTTTTACCCGGTTGACGATGCAGAATGAAAAGCTTTCTGGCTGGCGCCGCGCCACTTTACGAAACGCTTCCCAAAAGAAGTTGTCCGTTAGCTCCGCAAACCACTGCATATTGCTCAGGCACGTATCAATCCAGTGGAAACTTTCTTCGTCATCCAATACTTCGTTGATGGCCTCGCGCAGCAGCCAGTCAAAACCCAGCGCTGTTTTGTGGGCATACACCTTGCGGTACATCTGATAACGGCTGTAAACGAAATCCTCCAGTGCGCCCAGGCCCTTCTGGGTGATGGCCAGTCCCAGCCAGGGCTCGTGAGGGTTCCAGCCAAAGCGCAGGTTGCTCAGCAGGTGGTCCAGATTGAAGCCGCCAATGGTGACAGACGAGTGAAAACCGTCTCGCAGCATATAATCGGCCCTGTCAGCATCGATTTCGCCGGATACGATAGACGACAGCAGGTTCATGACCATCCCCGGAATATCGTCTTCCACAATCGCGCCGCCGTGAGCATCGGCCCCGGCGATAAATTCCCAGAAAGTCACTGCGTGCTTGCAGAAAGTGGGGCTTGGCTTTACCTCTGTGGTTTCCATAATGCCGATAACGTCGACCGCGTTCAGCCCGGCGGCGGCCAGATCTATAGCGCTCAGCACATCGTGCGCCACGCGCACAGAATAATGCTCGTGCTCCAGTTCCTCCGGTGGCTGCGGGTGGTACTGGTGAAAGTCCACATCGGCCCACAAGTCCTCAAATCTTCCTGGCCGAGACATCAGTTCGCGAATGTGCCGGGCCTGGGTGAACTGGTGAGAAAAGCTGGAGTGGCCGCTGTCGTGAAGCAGGCAGCCCAAGCGAATGGTCTTGGCCAGATAATCGATAGCGTCAAGTTGGCTCAGGGTCAGGTCGGTTTGTTCACTGAGCTGGCGCTCGCGCAGATAGGCGTCGATCATCGCACGGAACATGCGTGTGCCCACGTGCATCACGCCAATGCTGTGCAAAAATCGCGAGTGGGTGGCGCCGGGAAACACCAGGCTGAGAATGTCGTTCTGGCAGATATTGCGCAGGCGCTGGAATAGCGGGTGGTCTATCACCTGTATTTCATGGCGGTACAGGGGGATGGCCCCGTGAACCGGGTCCATAATCAGTTTGTCGTAGGCTCCGAGCAAGTCGTTTACCGCGCGCCTCATAATCGGCTTTCCCTAAAATTGATGATACTCTTGGTTTCGTAATGATTTCGTAATGGTGTCGTACCGGTTTCTATACCGGTTGTTATATCACAGAGGAATGCCAGAATAAGCCTTGTACCCTCTGTTTTCCGCTTCTCGTCAGTCGTTTAGGGCAGCTGCCATGGTTTCGCGTACTCAGCGCATTCTGATCATTGATTCCGACGCAAATGCGCGCGCTGAACTGTCCCGTTACCTGGAAGTTCGCGGCTTTTACGCGCTGGGTTATTCAAATCCGTCAGCGGCCAGCGCGCTTCACGAGGGGCCAGCACCAGACATCATATTTGCAGATTTACCGCCAGACGCCATTCAGAAAGTGGCAAGCCGCCTTGAAGACAGCGAACATTTTATACCGATTGTGGCTTGCGCAGAACAGGCCACAGGTGCTGACGTTGTAGCGCTCATGCGAGCCGGTGCCTCAGATTTCCTGCTAAAACCCTGCAGTTCAGACCGTAACGCTCTGGACGATGTGATTGCAAAGCTCCTTGAGCGAGCGCGGATCAATCGCTTGAATCAGCTATACCGTCAAGAACTGGAAGACGCCAACCGGGAGCTGCGATCGGGTATGTCCGAGCTTAGCGCAGATCACCGGGCCGGCCGTAAAGTGCAGATGAAAATGCTGCCAGAGCACAACATGGAGGTGAACGGCGTGGTTATTGATCACCTGATCAAGCCATCATTGTTTCTGAGCGGCGATTTTCTGGACTATTTCAAGTTAAACGATGACAAAGTCATGGTGTACATCGCGGATGTGTCTGGCCACGGCGCCAGCTCTGCGTTTGTTACGGTATTACTGAAAAATCTGACCAGCAGGCTACGGCGTGACTTAAGGCGCGGGTTTAATGATGAAATCATGCATCCTGAACTCTTTTTACAACGTATAAACTCAGAACTCCTAGATACCGGTTTGGGCAAGCACGTTACTATTTTCATGGGCATTATTGACGTGAAAACACGAATCTTGAGCTACACGGTAGGTGCTCATCTGCCAATGCCTATCATCGCGTTTGAAGATCAGCCTGCAGAGTTTTTGAAAGGCAGCGGGCCTCCAGTCGGGCTGTTTGAAGAGCCTGAATGGCAGGTGTTTCAGCTGCTGCTGACGGCGCCGTTCCGGTTGCTGATGTTTTCAGACGGCATCCTGGAGGTCATACCGGCTAAAAGCCTGGATGAAAAGGAGCGAACACTACTTGAACTCGTATCGGGAGGTAGTCACACTATCGCCTCTTTGAGCGAGGCCCTGAATCTCGATGAGATGACGGAATTACCCGACGATATCGCTATGGTGTCGGTCACTGACGCTTTACGCGATTCAGAAAGCCCGTCGTCCTAAACAGTGGCAGTATGGAAAATGGCTGGTTATAAAATTCTGCAAGCGGAAGAAAAAGGCATTTATGTCTTAAAGTTTGTGGGTGAAATACGCCTGAATCTGTGCTCGACGCTGGACAATCTGGTTGAATCCATCACTCAGGATCCCAATTTCAGAACCGTGGTCATCGACCTGTCTGAAACTGAAGTCATTGACAGCACAACCCTGGGACTTTTGGCAAAAATAGCATTGGCCGCCAAAAAACAGAGCGGATGCACGCCCAGCCTGATTTCTACCCACCCGGATATCACACGCATCATCGGTTCGATGGGTTTCGACAGTATTTTTATTATTGTCAGCGAGCCAGTCTCCAGCATGGAGCGCCTGGAAGAAATTCCGGAGCTGAAGGTCAGTGAACAACAGGTTCGCGACAAAGTGCTGGAAGCCCACAAAATACTGATGGGTATGAACAGCCGGAATCGGGAAGAATTCAAAAATCTGGTTCACGCTCTGGAATGCGAAGAAACCGGCTGAGCGAAAAACGGAATGACTATTCCTGAAAAGTGAAATAACTATGCCCGAAAATACAGCAGCGCCCGCGCAGGGCAACGCTTCCAATGTCCCACCAGCCCGCCATGATGTGGCGGTGCTCGGCGGCGGCAGTTTTGGCACAGCCATGGTCAAGGTGCTGGCTGAAAATGGCCATCGGGTGCACTTTTGGATGCGTGACCAAGTTCAAGCCGACAGCATCCGCGAAACCGGTCAGAATGAGCGCTACATGCCCGGCATTGTGCTCGCCGGCGATATAGAACCCACTACAGATTTGCCCGGCGCAGTTGCCAGCGCCGAAATTGTCTTTGTTGCTATTCCATCAAAAGCCTTCCGTGACGTAATTCACCAGCACGCCGGTTGTTTTCGCGATGGCCAGATAGTCGTTAGCCTGACCAAAGGTATTGAAGCCCAGGGTTTCAAGCTAATGAGCGAGATACTGCAGGAAGAAATCCCTCAATGCCGTATTGGTGTGCTCAGCGGCCCCAATTTGGCAGCTGAGATTGTAAATCGTGATCTGACCGCCACCGTCATAGCGTCAGAAGACCCAGAGGTGCGCGCCTGCGTTCAAAACCTGCTGGGCTGTGAGTATTTTCGGGTTTACGCCAACGCGGATATGTACGGCGTGGAGCTGGCGGGTGCATTGAAAAACATTTATGCCATCGTTGCCGGGCTGGGCTCGGCTCTGGGGATGGGCGAAAATGCCAAAGCCATGCTGATTACACGGGGCATGGCCGAAATGAGCCGCTTTGCGGTCAGCCTGGGGGCCAATCCTATGACCTTCTTGGGGCTGGCCGGCGTTGGTGACCTGATTGTCACCTGCACATCGTCCAAAAGCCGGAATTTCCGTATTGGTTACGCGATTGGCAAAGGCAAGCCGCTGGAAGAAGCGGCGGCAGAACTGGGGCAGGTTGCCGAAGGTATTTACACCTTGAAACTGGTGCGCGACAAATCCGAAGCCATGGGTATTCAAATGCCGCTGGTACGGGGCTTACACGAAATTCTATATGGCAATGCGTCTGTAAAGGCGGTTATCAACGGTTTGATGACAGCCGCGCAGAACTCCGATGTGGAGTTCATTCTGCCGCGTACAATTGTTCAATAACGATTTCATAGCGGTTGCATAGCGATTCTATCGCGACTTGTTTTTCAAGTTAATCATACGCTTAGAGGTTATTGATGAAGCTTTTTATAATGCGCCACGGCGAAGCGGGCCGGCACGCACAGGATGATCAGCGCGAGCTTACCGACGTGGGTCGGCAACAGGTTGCCCGAGTGGCCGCCCAGCTGGCGGAAAGTGATAGCCGCCCTGAGCTTATCTGGTGCAGCCCCTTGGTTCGTGCCCGTCAAACCGCTGCGATAGTGGCTGAAAGATTGAACTGTCCGGTTGAAGAAAAGCTGTTCATTACGCCAGACGACGATCCGGCCCGTTGCCTGGACGCGTTATTTGCCAGTACGGCTTCACCTTTGTTGCTGGTATCGCACATGCCATTGGTCGGCGTGCTTACCAGCCTGCTGACAGACGGCCACCGGCGCGGCGCGGCGTTCATAACGGCCCAAGCCGTGCTGCTGAGCATGCCCATCGTCGGCCCCGGCTGCGCTGATCTAAAAAACCGGTTTTTCCCCTGACCTTCACCGCAGCTACCCATTAAGGGAGGCCTCTATGAGCAAACAGTCGACAGACCTGGAGCAGCTTGCAAAGTCTGTTCCTGCCAAAGGTTTACCGCCACTGCAAGACTGGCATCCGCCGCTCTCCGGCGATATGGAGATGCGCATAGATCGCGCCGGCGATTGGTGGTTTAAAGGTAATCGTATTGGGCGCGAGGCGCTGGTAAAGCTGTTTTCCGGGATTTTGCGGCTAGAAGAAGACGGCGAGTATTACCTGATTTCACCGGTCGAGAAATGGCGCATTCAAGTGGAAGACACGCCGCTGCTGGCCCATTCATTAACGGCGAACGGGCAGGGCGAACACCAAGTGCTAACGTTAACCACCAACGTGGGAGAAGTTCTCAGCGTTGGCGCCGGCCACCCGCTGCAAATGGACACTTACCCTGGCACGAGTGAGCCCCGACCACTAATAACGGTACGCCATGGCGTGCAGGCACGATTGGTAACGGCGGCTTACTACGAATTGGCGGATTTGGCCGTTGAGCGTTTAATAGACGGCGAAACCGTGGTTGGCGTGCTCAGCGAAGGAAATTTCTATAAATTGACCGGCAACGGTTGAAAACTCTGCCTGCGCCCCAAAAAATAATGGATATCGCGGTTTAGTCGTTGTTAAGCTGGGTATACACGAATTCAATACAGTCATTTTAGACACGCAAGGAGATCACATGGCACAACCCCGCGTTGTATCCATCCATTACACGCTCACCAATGACCAGGGAGAGGAACTGGATTCCTCCCGCGTAGAAGGTCGGGAGCCGCTGTCTTACCTGGAAGGCGCACAGAACATCGTCGGTGGGCTGGAAAGCGCACTGAATGAAAAAGTCGCCGGTGACGCCATGAAAGTTTCAGTGGCTCCTGCTGAAGCCTATGGCGAAAAGAACGACGAGCTGGTTCAGCCGGTTCCTCTCAGCGCATTCGAAGGCGTAGAGTCCATCGAACCGGGCATGCAGTTCCAAGCTCAGACGCCAGATGGTCCTCAGGTGGTACGCGTGGTTGAAGTAGGCGAAGAAAACGTCACTATTGACGCCAACCACCCCCTAGCCGGCGAAACCCTGCACTTTGACGTTGAAGTTGTTGAAGTACGCAACGCAACCGACGAAGAACAGGAACACGGTCACATTCACGATCCATCGTGAACTGTGCGTAAAAAAGGCTCCCTAGGGAGCCTTTTTTTTGCCTGCTACTCTTACATATTCGGGTAGTTTGGACCGCCGCCGCCTTCTGGCGTTACCCAGGTAATATTCTGGGACGGGTCTTTGATGTCGCAGGTTTTGCAGTGCACGCAGTTCTGCGCGTTAATCTGGAAGCGTTTGCCGCTGCCATCGTCCGCTTCAACCACCTCATACACACCCGCTGGGCAGTACCGCTGAGCCGCTTCGTTGTACTTCGGCAGATTGTGCTGTATCGGAATGCTGGGGTCTGTCAGCAGCAGGTGAACGGGCTGGTCTTCTTCGTGGTTGGTGTTAGAGATAAACACCGACGTCAGTTTGTCGAAGGTTAGCCGGTTGTCTGGTTTTGGGTAGCTGATCTGTTTGCAGTCAGCCGCCGGTTTCATCGTATCGTGATCGGCCAGGGTGTCGTGCATGGTGAAGGGCAGGTTGCGGCCCAGAATATTCTGCTCCAGATAAGCCAGGCCACCGCCAATGATCGGGCCAAACTTGTGAATGCTGGGCCCGAAGTTGCGGTCTTTGTAGAGCTCCTTATAGAGCCAGCTGTCTTTGAAACGGTCTTCAAAGCTGGTGATTTCTTCGCCGCTTTTGCCCGCATTCAACGCTTCAAACACCGCTTCTGCGCCCATCATTCCAGATTTCATGGCGGTGTGGCTGCCTTTGATTTTGGAGAAGGTCAGGGTGCCGGCGTTACAGCCCAGCAGCAGGCCACCGGGAAAGCTCATTTTCGGCAGGCAATTAAAGCCGCCTTTGGTGATGGCACGGGCGCCGTAAGACACGCGCTTGCCGCCTTCCAGATGCTTCTTGATTTCCGGATGGTGCTTGAGCCTCTGCATTTCATCAAACGGACTCAGGTGCGGATTGCTGTAGTTCAAATCGGTAATCAGGCCTACATATACCTGTCCACCTTCAAGGTGATACAGGAAGGAGCCACCGGTAGAGTTGCTTTCGCTCAGCGGCCAGCCCGTGGTGTGCACCACCAGGCCCGGTTCGTGTTTGGCTGGGTCTATGTCCCACAGCTCTTTAATGCCAAGACCGTAGTGTTGGGGGTCTTTGCCGGCGTCGAGCTTGAATTCGTTGATCAGGCGCTTGCCCAGGTGGCCGCGGCTACCTTCTGTAAACAGGGTGTATTTGGCGCGCAGTTCCATGCCGGGCATGTAGCTGTCTTTGTGGCTGCCGTCACGGGCCACGCCCATATCGCCGGTAATGATGCCTTTAACCTGGCCGTCTTCAACGATCGTTTCCGACGCCGCGAAACCGGGATAGACTTCAACGCCCAGCTCTTCGGCACGCTCACCCAGCCAGCGGCAGAAATTGCCCAGGCTGATAATGTAATTGCCGTGGTTGTGCATGTTCTTGGGCACAAAGGCATTGGGTATCTTGGTGGCTTTTTCCTGGTCTTTCAGCAGGAAAATGTCGTCACGGGTAACCGGGGTATGCAACGGTGCGCCCAGCTCTTTCCAATTTGGAAACAGCTCGTTCAAAGCGGTTGGCTCAAAAACGGTACCGGCCAAGATATGGGCGCCAATTTCGGAGCCTTTTTCTACCACGCAAACCGTTAATTCCTGGCTTGCATCTTGGGCAAGTTGCATCAGGCGACAGGCCGCCGAAAGGCCGGCAGGACCACCACCGACGATCAGAACATCAAACTCCATCGATTCGCGTTCCACGTTAGTCTCCTCAACCATATTTTTTAAATGTTGGACAGCCACGGCTGAACCGGGCCCGTCAAAAGCTGTGCGCAATTATACGTGTAAAAAACGCTGCAGACGACTGTCTACTGCTAAAGTTAAGCTAGCTTTGTATCCATAGTAACTCTTCTTGCGTCTTCCTGACATGCCAAACAAACGTTTGTTTTAATTGATTTGTGGGGATTTTCTCCCTGTTCTCAAGCCGCTACGGCTGTGCCGGCATGACCTAAACGGCGCCATTTGTATTGACCCGCTTTCGCTTTATCGGCAGTATTGGTGCCCTCCCGCAGCAGATACTCGCATTGAATTTGCTGATACGTCTTTAAACACATCGTAGAAGAACGAGGAATCTATGAAGGTTCTGGTCGCTGTAAAACGAGTAGTTGACTACAACGTAAAAGTGCGTGTGAAGCCGGACAACTCCGGCGTTGATCTCGCTAACGTCAAAATGGCAATGAACCCATTCTGCGAAATCGCTGTTGAAGAAGCGGTTCGGCTGAAAGAAAAGGGCGTTGTGAGCGAAATTGTGGTGGTTTCTATTGGCCCCAAGGCCTGTCAGGAACAGATCCGCACCGCTCTGGCATTGGGCGCAGACCGTGGCATTCACATTGAAACAGACGCAGAGATTCAGTCTTTGCAGGTTGCCAAGCTGTTGACAGCTGTGGCCGATAAAGAGCAACCCAATCTGGTTATTCTGGGCAAGCAGGCCATCGACTCAGACAACAACCAAACTGGCCAGATGCTGGCCGCGCTGGCAGGTATGAGCCAGGGTACGTTCGCGTCTGAAGTTGTGATCGACGGTGACAAAGTAAACGTAACTCGTGAAGTAGACGGCGGCATGATGACCGTTTCACTGACGTTGCCCGCGGTTGTTACCACCGACTTGCGTTTGAACGAGCCGCGTTACGCGTCTTTGCCTAATATTATGAAAGCAAAGAAGAAGCCTCTAGAGTCCATCAGCCCGGCTGATCTGGGTGTTGATGTCGCTCCGCGCCTGACAACCGTCAAAGTGGAAGCTCCGGCTTCACGCCAGGCAGGTATCAAAGTTGCAGACGTGGCAGAGCTGGTTAACAAATTGAAGAACGAAGCGAAGGTGATCTGATGAGCATCCTTGTAATTGCTGAACATGACAACAGCAGCCTGAAGCAGGCGACCCTGAGTGTTATCGCAGCCGCCAAGGCTATCGGTGGCGACATCGATGTGTTGGTTGCCGGTGAAAACGTGGGTGCCATCGCGGAAGCTGCAGCAAAGGCGGACGGTGTTAACAAGGTGATGGTTGCTGATAACGCGGTTTACGGCCATTTTTTGGGTGAAAACCTGAGCCAGCTGATTGTTGAGCTGGCCGAGGGTTACACCCACATCCTGGCAGCTGCCGGCAGCACGGGCAAAGACACCATGCCCCGCGTAGCGGCATTGCTGGATGTGGCTCAGATTTCTGACATCATTCGTGTTGAAGACCCAGACACCTTTGTTCGCCCGATTTATGCGGGTAACGCCATCGCGACTATAAAATCCAGCGATAGCGTTAAGGCGATCACCGTGCGCCCAACCGGTTTCGACCCGGTAGCAGCAGAAGGTGGCTCCGCATCCGTGGAACAGTTGGACGTGGTAAAAGATGCCGGTCTGTCCACGTTTGTTAGTGAGCAAAAAGCCAAATCGGACCGCCCTGATCTTGCCAGCGCCGGGATTGTCATCTCTGGTGGCCGCGGCATGCAGAACGGCGAAAACTTCAAAATGCTGGAGCAGATCGCCGACTTGATGGGTGCCGCTGTTGGTGCATCCCGAGCCGCTGTTGACGCCGGCTTCGTGCCCAACGATATGCAGGTCGGTCAAACCGGAAAAATCGTTGCGCCACAGCTGTACATTGCCGTTGGTATCTCTGGTGCTATTCAGCATCTGGCGGGTATGTCTGACTCCAAAGTGATCGTTGCGATCAACAAGGACGAAGAAGCACCTATCTTCCAGGTAGCAGACTACGGCCTGGTTGCGAATCTGTTTGAAGCGATACCGCAACTTGAAGAAGAACTTAAGAAAGCGTAATAAGTTTCTGGTTCTATTGAAAAAGGCACCTTCTTTGGTGCCTTTTTTTATGAAAAATACGATTAAAAACGCAGGCAGGAAAAGTGATGAGTGCAAGCAAAAAGCCCCCTTACGATCTGTTGGTGTTCGGCGCCACCAGTTTTGTCGGTCAGATTCTGACCCAGTATTTGTACGACACCCATGGCGTGGGTGGCGATGTTTCCTGGGCCATAGCCGGCCGCTCCCAGTCAAAGCTTGAAACACTCAAGAACCAGCTGGGGTCAGGCGCTGCCGACTTGCCGTTATTGCTCGCCGATGCCATCGACGAGCCTGCGCTGCAGGCACTGTGCATGCGCACCCGGGTTATCATTTCTACGGTCGGCCCTTATGCGCTTTACGGCGAACCACTGATCAAAGCCTGCGTCGAAACCGGCACTGATTACTGTGACCTTACCGGCGAAGTACAATGGATTGGCAAAATGGTGTCGCGTTATGAAGCGGCCGCGAAGGAATCCGGCGCACGCATCGTTCATTGCTGTGGTTTCGACTCTATACCTTCAGATATGGGTGTCTGGTTCCTTCAGCAACAGGCAGAGAGCGCTTTTGGCAGCGTGTGCCAAGATGTACGCATGCGCGTGAAAGCGGCCAAAGGAACACTCTCCGGCGGCACAGTCGCATCAATGATCAACATCGCCAAGGAAATGGCCGCCGATCCCGAGCTGCGACGCTCTATGGCGAACCCGTTCTCCATCAGCCCAGCGGGCCACCGTTCAAAAACCCGCCAGCCTTCACTGAAAGGCCCCGGGTTTGATAAAACCCTGAACAGCTGGCTGGCACCGTTTGTGATGGGCGCCATCAACATCCGCGTTATTCACCGTTCCAACGCTCTGCAAGATACCCGCTACGGCCAGGAATTCACTTACGACGAAGCCGTTATGACCGGCCGTGGTGTGAAGGGCCGGTTGACTGCTTACGGTATCACTGCAGCTTTGGCAGGTTTTTTTATGGGTTCTGCGGTGAAACCAACACGCTGGGCTATTGAAAAATTCGTGCCGCAGCCAGGAGAGGGCCCAAGCCCGGACGCCCAGCACGCCGGCTTTTTTGACATACGATTTGTGGGAAAAACGGCTGACGGGCGCACGATCATTACCCGGGTTAAAGGTGATCGCGACCCGGGTTACGGTGCTACTAGTCGTATGCTCGGCGAAGCAGCAACCTGTTTGGCATTCGATATTCCGAAAAATCGGGACGGTGGTTTCTGGACCCCTGCATCCTTGCTGGGCCAGCCGTTGCTGGAGCGCTTGACCAGCCGTGCCGGTTTGAGCTTTGACGTGCTGGAAACCCGCTAAAGCGGGCTCCAGTCAACAGCATGTTGCCGGCTTACCAGAGCTTCTCGTAAAGCTCGGCGATCTGCTGTGCCGTTGGCACTCGCGGATTGTTGCCGGGGGACCCGGACGCCAGGGCCTGTTGAGCCATTGTCGGTATTAACTCAAAGAATCTGGCGCGATCAATACCAAAGCCGCCAGGGGTTGGTACCTGAAGCTCTTCATTGAGCGCATAGAGTTCTTCCAGCAGTTTCTGATTGGCGCTGTTGGTATCGTCGCCCTCGTCAGCAACGCCCATAGCCCGAGCGCAGTCCGCGTAGCGCTCGGGCGCTGAGGGGATGGAGAACTCGGTAACGGCCGGCAACAGCATCGCGTTCGACAAACCGTGCGGCACATGAAACGCAGCGCCGATAGGGCGGCTCATGCCATGCACCAATGCCACGGACGCAGCGGAAAATGCGATGCCCGCCAGGGTTGAACCCAGCATCATGGCCTCACGGGCCGGTTTGTTGGCTCCGTCTTTATAGCTGGTACGCAGATTTGGCCCCAGCAAGCGCATGGCGGCCAGCGCCTGGGAGTCGCTGTACGGATTCGCTTTCTGACTGACGTAAGCCTCCATCGCGTGAGTCAGAGCGTCTATGCCGGTATCGGCGGTGGTTCGGGCAGGTACGGTGAGGGTCAGGTTGTAGTCCACCAGCGCCGCAACTGGCATAAAGCCAATGCCCACACAGAGCATTTTTTCATCACTGGTTTCATCCGTGATGATGGTAAAGCGGGTGGCTTCCGAACCTGTACCGGCGGTGGTTGGCACCGCAATCACCGGAATACCGCTTTCATTGATGATGCGCGGAAATTTGTAATCGCTCATCACCCCACCGAAGCGGGCCAATATCGAAATCGCTTTGGCACTGTCAATCGGGCTGCCACCGCCAAGAGCGACAATACAATCGTAATCGCCGTTGCGAACCTGCTCAACGCCTGCCTGAATAGAGCCCACTGTGGGTTCCGGGACGGTATCGCTAAACACGTCAGCACTGATCGAATGCTTAAGAAGGCACGCCTTGAGCGAGTCTGCATAGCCCAGTTCGACCATCATCTTGTCGGTAATAATCAGCGGTCGGCTGCAATTCAGGCTGGCAAGTACATTGGGTAACTCTTCGCTGGCACCGGCGCCAACTTGCAGGATGCGTGGAAGTATTATTTGCGAGGACATAGTCGATCCCGAAATTTTAGTATTTATATTAAAGCGCAATCGTCGCGGTGCCACCTGCCAGTGCATCCGCACTGTGAGCCAGGCTGATCACCGTACGGCCCGCCAAACGTTGCTCCAACCGGCAGCATATGCGGTCGCGCAGGGCGTTGTCGACACCGGTGAATGGCTCGTCCAGCACGAACACGGTCGCAGGGCTTAGCAGCACTCGCGCCAGCGCGATGCGCCGGGCTTCGCCGCCAGACAGAAAATTGCCGCCACTGCCCAGCCAGGTATCCAGCTGGGCCGGCTCGTTGCCAAAGCGGTCTCCCATCTCGACCAGGTCCAGCACTTGCCATAGATCGGCATCGCTGGCCTGCGGGTTGGCCATTTGCAGGTTCATTCTCAAGGTGTCGTCAAACAGATAGGTTTGCTGAGTCAGGTAGGCAACCGGAAGGCTGCTAACGCTGCCGTCTGAGGGCTTTATCAGCCCGCTCAGAGCGTCTGCCAGGGACGATTTCCCGCTGCCTGATCGGCCGGTAAAGCCTAGCCACTCCCCGGGCTTGAGTTTGATGCTGAGAGGGCGGGCCAGCAAAGGCTGACTGTTGCCGTGGCGCAGTTGCAGATCGTAAACCGCGACCGCAAAATCGCCGTTCTCAGCCGTTTCCAGGCCAGTCGTTTTCGCCAAGGTGACATCGCCGTGCTTGGCGCTTTCTGCGGTATCGCGGTTCAAGCGCCGGGCAGATGCCACAGTGCCGCCAAGGCGGGAAAACGCGTCGGGCAACATGCCATACACCTCGCCTAATCCCAGTAAAGCGATGGGCAGCAAAACCAGCACCGGGCCAGACAGCATTTGCTGCTGGTACAGGCTAAAACCCATCCACAGAGCCACCACTACTGCCAGGTTTATCAACAGGTTTGAGCCGGCAAGGTGCCAGCCAGCCCGAGTTTCAATAATGCACTGCTCGCTGGTTAACTGCTCGGCCTGCTGCATCAACAAAACGCTGTGGCTGCGAGCACGGCCAGCAGCGGTAAGCTCTGCGTAACCTTCAATGTGCTGAACCAGCTCACTTCGCAGTGTGTCCTGGCGCTCACTCTGAGCCTGAGCCAGGCGCTGGGTGCGCATGTAAACAGCACCCGTTGCCACCACAAAGGCCAGGCCCAGGCACGCAGCCACCAAAACACCGGTTTGTACACTGAACACCATTGCGGCCAGGATAATGACGCCAACACTTACCAGCGCTGCCAGCGCCGCAGGGGCAATTAGGCGCAGGTAAAGCGTATCCAGCGCGTCCACATCGGTGAGCAGGCGTGACAGCCATTGTGCGCCCGTCATTGGGGAGCGCTGGCTGCGGGGCACCAGGGCCAGGCGTTTAAACAGGGTGACCCGAATGTCGGCCAACAGTCGCAGTACGGTTTCGTGATTGTAAATGCGTTCCAGGTAGCGGAACACCGTACGCGAAACCGCAAACAGGCGAATGGCCGAGCCGGGCAGATACAGTTCAATCGTGGCCTGAACACCCATGGCGATCAACAGGCCAACCAGGGCTGTTTTGGTAATGAACCACCCAGACAGCGCCAACAGAGCCATACCCGCAAGCAGCGTTAGCAGAATTAGAAAAGCGCCAATCAGCAAGCGGTTACGGCGGTGGAAAATCAGCTGCAACCAGGGGCGCAGGGCATTAATCATAACGACCTCCTTCAGCAGCGGCCTGTATCCGGCCATCCACCACCTGCAGAACCCGATCGGCCAGTGTGAGCAACGTTGTGTGATGGCTGGAAAACACCAGGGTTTTTCCTTGCTGCTTCAATTTGGACAGGGTTTGCACAATGTGCTGTTCGCTGTCGGCATCCAGCGCTGCCGTGGGCTCATCCAGCAGGATGAGGTCGTAATCTGCCACCAGAATACGCGCCAGGCTCAGGCGCCGTGATTGCCCACCCGACAGGCCCTGGCCATCTTCCATCACTTTGCTGTGAATGCCATCTGCGCGCTCGGCAAGCAAAGGGCCCAGGCCAACCTGTTCCAGCGCAGCTGCCACATCGCTATCGCTGGCCTGTGGTGCGGTTAAACGCAGGTTGTCGGCCCAGGTGCCGTCAACCAAAAAGCCTTTTTGCCCTAACCAGCCAAACGCTTGCTGGCCGGGGGCTTTGTCGAAAATGGTAATGGCACCACTTTGCGGAGTAATAAATCCCGCTATCATATTTAGTAAGGTGCTTTTACCACCTCCGGATGGGCCCGTTAGCGCAAGTGCTTGCCCGCGGCCGACGCTGAATGACACCCGGTCAAACAGCAGCTTGCTACTGCCAAAACCAAAGCTGACGTCCTGAACCATTACCCCGGTGCTGTCCTGCGAGGGAGCAGGGCGAACCCGCGGGCCAGTCGGCTCCGGCGAGTTAAGCCGGCTGAGGATTTCAGCGCCGGCACCCAAGGCCGATGCGCGATCGTGATAGTGCTGTGACAGCGTGCGTAAGGGTTGAAAAAACTCTGGGGCCAGCAGTAAAACCAGCAAGCCAGAAAACAGCGTTAAATCCGATGCCGGGCCAAAGCCGATGTAGCCCAGCAGGCCAAAGCCCACATACATGGCCACAATGGCGATGGCGATAGACGAAAAGAACTCCAGAACCGCTGACGATAAAAACGCCACCCGCAGGGTTTTCATGGTGATAAACCGGTATTGGTCCGAGCGCTGTTGCAGAACCTCGGCTGCGGGGCCGGTTTGTTGAAAAAGCTGCAAAGTGGTCAGCCCGCGCACCTTATCCAGAAACTGGCCCGACAGGCGGCTGACGGTTTGAAAATGCTGTTGATTCAGTGATTCAGCGCCCATACCCACCAATGCCATGAACAATGGAATCAGTGGTGCCGACAGCAGTAAAAATATTCCCGCCAGCCAGTCTAGCCAGAATACAAACGCCAGAATCATTAGCGGTAGCAGGGTGGCAATCAGCATTTGGGGAAGAAAACGTGCGAAGTAGCCGTGCAGAGCATCCACGTGGTCAAGCCATTCGCGGCTGTGAGTGCCAGCAGAAGACTGGTTCAGGTTCACCGGCCCGGTAGCTTCCCAGCAATCGTTAAGTTGCTGACGCACCTGCTGGCGCACCTGCTTGCTGCAACGTGAGGCCAGAGTGGTTTGCCAGCCTTGAGCCAGCGCCCGAATCCCCAACGTGGCCAACAAGCCCAGAAAATAGGGTGTTAGTGCGGCCAAAGAGACTTTCTCCACCAAACCTTGGTGAATAATCGTGGCCAACAAGGTCATTTGTACAATGGTGGCAAAGCCTGCAAGCAAGCCCGCCACCACCGTGCCGTTAACGCCTTTGTTGTGTGCTTTGGCTAAGCCTTTTAACCATTGCTTTACCTCTGAACCCGGTGGTACCGGCGACGAATCACCGGTACCACCGTTATTCGAGGCCTTGGCGTTTCGCGCTTCGGGCTCAGCCACTTAGTGGTATCCCTCGCCGGCGCGCACTTTGCCGCGGAATACCCAATATGTCCAAGCGGTGTACACCAGTACAAAGGGAATCACAATCAGCAGACCTATCAACAGGAATAGCTGTGAATTGTACGCCGATGCTGCATCCCACAGGGTGTAGTTTGGCGGCACCAGATAGGGCCAGCGGCTAACAATCAGCCCCAGATAGGTAGTGATGAACAAGCCCATGGTCGCGACGAACGGCATGCCCTCGAGCCGGTTGCGGACGGAACGGAAAATCTGAAAAGCAAACAGCAACGTCAGAACCGGCAACACCCAGATTACGCTCAGGTTGTCGAACCAGCGGTCACGCACCATGTCGTCAACGAATGGCGTCCATACACCGATAATGCCAAAGACAACCAAAACCGCAGTAAGCAGGGGCAGGCTGATCTTATATGCCCATTCCTGCAGCCGGCCTTCGGTTTTCATGATCAGCCAGGTGGAACCCAAGAGCGCATAGCCGGCAATTAAGCCAAGGCCGGTCATCACGGTAAACGGAGTTAACCAATCCAGCGCGCCACCGACGTAAACCCGATTGGCGGTTTCGTAGCCTTGAATGTAACTACCAACCACCACACCCTGTGCAAACGCTGCCAGGGTAGAGCCGCCGGCAAACGCCCAATTCCACAAATAGCGCGAGCTAAGCGCCTTAAAACGGAATTCGAACGCAACGCCTCGAAAAATAAGCCCGGCCAGCATCAGGAACACCCCGATGTAAAGAGCAGGCAGCAATATGGAGTACACCAGAGGAAATGCAGCAAGCAGCCCGGTACCGCCAAGCACCAGCCAGGTTTCGTTACCGTCCCAAACAGGCGCCACCGAATTCATCATGGTGTCGCGATCCTGCTCCGAGGGCGCGAAGGGGAACAGAATCCCCACGCCCAGATCGAAGCCATCCATCATCACATACATGATCACGCCGAAACCAATAATGAACGCCCAAACCAACGCTAAATCAATCATTCCCATGATCAGTGTCCTCCCTGGCTAGCTGGCTGCCCATTGGTTTTACCAATTTCAAATTGAGTGTGCGCCGCAGATAGGGGGCGCTTCGGCCGTTCGGTCTGTGACTCAGGCTCTTCATAGTCTGCCTCAAGACCTTCAAACAAAACCCGCATCAGATAGTAAACACCGGCCGAGAACACCATCGAATACACCACCACATAACCAATCAGGGTAAACAGCGCCATGGTGCCGGTGAGTGACGGTGTAATGGCCGCTGAGTAATCGAGCATGCCGTAGACCAGCCAGGGCGAGCGCCCGATCTCGGTCACAAACCATCCCGCCAATACCGCAATAAACGGTGTAATACTCATGACACGCAGACCTTGCAGAAACCATTTTGTGCGCCAGAATTTGTCGCCACGACGCAGGTACAAACCTGTCAGCGCGAACAGAATCATCAGCAAACCAAGGGCCACCATGACGCGGAACGACCAGAACACGATCGCAACCGGTGGCTGTTCTTCAACCGAGACTTCATTCAGGCCCAAAATCTCGCCATTCCAATCATGGGTGAGCACGAGGGAGGCTAGGCTGGGGATACCAATTTCAAAATGGTTGGTCTGGTTTTCCTGATCTGGAATAGCGAAAAGCAGTAAAGGTACATTGCTACCTGTCTCCCAATGGCCTTCCATTGCGGCAACCTTCATAGGTTGATGCTCAAGGGTGTTAAGTCCATGAAAATCGCCAATAACCAGCTGGGCTGGCGCGGCAATCAGAAGTAACCACAGGCACATAGACAACGCTTTCCGGTTGGCCTCTACTTCGCGGCCCTTGAGCAGATACCAGGCGCTCACTCCGGCCACAACAAAGCCACCTGTGAGGAACGATGCCAGCACCATGTGGGTAAAGCGATAGGGGAAAGACGGGTTGAAAATCGCTTCTGTCCAGGACGTTACGTAAAAAACGCCGTCACGAAATTCAGCGCCTGCCGGTGTGTGCATCCAGCTGTTGGCCGACAGAATCCAGAAGGTCGATATGAATGTTCCGGTCGCTACCATGATGGCCGCAAACAAATGCACACCGGGCGGAACCTTATTACGGCCAAACAGCAAAACGCCCAGAAACGAAGCTTCCAGGAAGAACGCCGTTATCACCTCATAACTCAGCATTGGCCCTAGAAAGTTGGCAGTCGCTTGGGAAAAGTTGCTCCAGTTTGTACCAAACTGAAACGACATAACGATCCCGGATACCACGCCCATGCCGAAAACTACGGCAAAAACTTTGGTCCAGAACGCTGACAGGCGAACCCACGTTTGATTGCCCGTTTTGAAGGCCAGGCCTTCCAGCACGGCGATATAAGAGGCAAGACCCACAGTGAATACTGGGAAAATAGCGTGGAAAGACACCACGAACGCGAATTGTATTCGCGACAATAAGATGGGATCGAGTTCCATAGAACCTCCGGTAACTTCTCACACAAAACCAAGGAGCTTATGCCCCTGGCGGCGACTGCCTTTGGTATCTTTCGTGTTGTTGTTACCAGCAGGTTATTGCATTCTACTAGCTTATACAGCCGCGCGCGTCGGACAGATTGTCGCACTCATGACATATATTAAGAACGTAAGATTGCGACCTGACAAAACTATAGCTTAGCCAAAGAAATTAACAACCTACGGGTGTGTCACGAATGGGGTTTTACCAAGAGAAAATATTACCGCACCTGGTTGCGAAAGTGTGCGCCAGTGAAGACCTGATGACGTTGCGCCAGAGCCTGGTGCCCAGGGCAAAAGGCGTTGTGCTGGAAGTGGGAATGGGGTCGGGCATCAACCTGGCGCTTTACAAGCCCGGCGAGGTTACGCGGGTATACGGTCTGGAACCGTCGGCCGGTATGCGTCACAAGGCCATCGAAAATGCCAACCGGTCACCGGTGCCCCTAGAGTGGCTGGATTTGCCGGGTGAGGAAATTCCGCTTGCAGACGCCAGCGTAGACACACTAGTGCTGACGTTTACTCTGTGCAGCATCGCCGGCTGGGAAAAAGCACTGGTCCAAATGAAAAGAGTGCTGCGAGCCGATGGCAAACTGCTGTTTCTGGAACACGGCGAATCACCGGATGCCAAGGTTCAGCGCTGGCAACACCGAATAACGCCGGCCTGGAAGCGTATTGGCGGCGGCTGCCACCTGAACCGACCCATTGCCGAACTGATCCGCAGTTCAGACTTTGATATCGTTGAGCTAGACACCTTCTATCTGGAAGATGCGCCGCGCATTGCCGGCTACATTTACCGGGGTGTTGCGGTGCACTCAGAACAGATCGTTTAAATTAGAAGTCAATCCGAATTGCGTTAGCGAACGCGGCCTTATACAATTCCCCGCTCAAAAACATCCCCTCGAAATGCTCCGATGGTGGAATAGGTAGACACAAGAGACTTAAAATCAATTTTTGGTTGATAATAAGACTATTTAAAACAGGAGTTTGGGGGTTTCTTTTGGGGTTGGTGCATCACTGGTGCATCAGATTGAAATAAATGCCCGGATGGTGGAATTGGTAGACACACAAGACTTAAAATCTTGAGACCATTGGTCGTGCCGGTTCGATTCCGGCTCCGGGCACCATTATTTAGCCACTCGCATGGATTTGCCAAGCGGTCGCGCCACCTGCCGGAAATGGTGGGGCTGTCAGTAGGGCTGGCGTTTTCCCAAGGCTCCCCAACGGCAATTTGTGGCCATGCTCGCGCAGTCTCCCAGTAAAACCGCCTGTTCGGACTAGTTTAGTGACCAGCCTACCCGTAAAGCTGTAATCTGTATGATTTTTGACATGGCATTACGCATGCTTGTTATGCACTAATAGTGCCATGTCAAAAAACGTGCCATGAATTGCGCGCTGTATAAAAAAAGCCGCAAGCGTTAACAAGCGGCCTCGTCACATGCCATGGTGGGGATTGCCTCCATCCCCCAATGGGGCTGGGATATAAGCTCCACCCACGCGCACGCGGGCAAACCCTTGAGGTAATCTTGATGTTATCCGGTGCGGCGTATGCGGGCTGAACTGGCAAACTTTCGCGCTGGCTTACCAAACACAAGTTTTTACAAGTAGCTGCATTCACGCGCAAGCGGGCTGAAAATCATCGCTGTCACAATGTGACACAGTTGTTTTGCTCCACTCACGAGCACGCGGGCTGGCCAACAAGCCGACCAGGCTAGGCAATGTTATTGACCTGAAGGGATTTTCTACCTAGTTTGAAGGCATGTTTGGATTGAGATATGAGTCGGTTAGGAAATGGTCGTGGCGACTTATATACAAATGTTATGAGCTGCGTTTTATCAACCAGTTGCGATGATATGACAAAAAAGGATCTAAAAGATGACTAGAGCAATTATTGTTTTAATCGCCTGCGCATTCTTGGGAGCTTGCAGCACGGTCAAATACAACTATGTTTCAAAAACAGAGGCTTTCAGTATTCCTGAACTAGGAGTAAAAGTTTCCGCTGGGCTTGGAGAGCCTCTGCTTGATCAGGGCGTATCCACTGTAAGAGATATACTTAGAATTAAAAAAGAAAGTGAAATCGCCGCGTACAAAATCAAGCCTGGAAAGCTGATAAAAATAGGAGAAGACTCCTCGTCAGAGTATTTCGCGCAAGATTTTTCCTCTGGATACTCTATATATTCAGGCCTGTTAGTATCAAATCCTGATGCTGCAGCAGCTATTCAGTATAAAAAGGCCGAGGGGGAATATTGCATTATGCGACCAGTTGATTTTACTGTTTGTGGGGACCTTATCGCAGTCCGCGAAAACGAAACCGTTGTTACAAATGATAGCTTTAGACGAACGCTTATCTATAGCGGTCGATTCGGGAACAAGCTTAAAATCAGCTACCGAGAGTTCAGTAACAACCTAGCCCGTAGCGCATTCAATACAGAAGTGGAATACGATCTTAGTGAGAGCAAAATTATTGGTTACGCCGGAGCACGACTTGAGGTGATAAAAGCCACCAATACCGGAATTGAATACAAGGTGATTAAGAACTTTAACTCCAGCAGATTCACCCAGAGTAAGGGACAGTAACCATAACCATCATTCTGTCGGGCTCGCCGTCACCCCGCTTCGCTTCCAAGGGTGTTGGCATAGGCGGCTGCGGCTTATTTTGGCATCATGGTTTGGGTAATGGTCTGGATGGGTGAGCCGTCTTTGCCGGATAGCTCGATGGCCTGCTGACTTTTGCCGTAGGCCCGCTCTAGCATTTCTTTGGCTGCTGCAACTTTGGCGGCGGCAGCCTTTCGAAATGTAACAGGCCGCGTGAGTGGAGTAGTGGGTTTGTGCCTTGTCTGTGCGGTTATTTCTGTATGTCCAGTATGTCGAGACCACCGCTTGGAGTTTTGAAGAAAAGGCTGTCGCCGATTCGCTCCAAGTTACCCTCAACAAAAATACCGCGTCTTGAAAAAGTTATGCGCGACTCTTTATCGCTAAGTCTTTCAAGAGTACAGGTCAGTCCACCCTGTGTTTTTGAACTAAAAAAATAGCGGCAATCGTCGTTCTTACCAATTCTGATTTTTGAGCCCGTTTCCTCGCCTATCCACGTTCCCGACAACAAATCCGGCTCTTCCTGTGCGCATGCAGCTAAAAGGAGGGAGAGCGCCAACATCAAATACTTCATAACAATACCTTTAGTATGAATACCTAATAGGGAGACTATGGGGAATTACTGCCCGTTATTCAACTTCAGATACCGTTCATCCCTCGCCGTGACGGCTTCAATGCATTCATCCAGCTCGCGGAGCCTCTGTACCATCACCTCGTCCAGTCGGCCGCCTTACTTCTTCGGATTTTCCTCACACAATGCCCGGAAGCTCTCGCTGATCCAATCCGCGTCAAGATCCAGAAAACCACAGCAATGCTGCAACATCGGCCCGCATCGCATAACATCGTCGAACGCCTGCTCAAGATCCAACATGACGCACTTTTTCCCGCGCCAATGGCTTAGACTATCTTCCAGCAGTAACACCAGCACAGCAGCCCACAGTGTCCGCTCCGGCATTAGCGCCCCTTCGCTTTTTTAATGGTGTGATTCAGCGCGTCTATCGAAATCTGGGTTTCGCGGGCCTTTTGCATGATGTCCTGCATAACCAGAACATGGCTTTTGCAAAGTTCATCGGTGTTAACGGGCTGGCGGTTGTCAGTGGGCTGCATGGTGGTCTGCTCCGGTAGGGTAAAGCGCCGAAAAACCGGCTGTGTCTATTTCCAGCTTGGCGGCGGTGGTGATTTCTGAAAAGAGAATAACGCCCTGGCGGCGCAGGATCTGCCCGATTAGCTGGCCCTTGGTGGGTGTCAGGTCTGGGGTGTCCAGCATGGCCTTCAGGGTGTCGATCACACGTTGCTGAGCAAACGGCTTGTCATTGGCCCGCTCCAGCTTGGCTAGGCGTTCACTGAGCCTCATGGTCAGCCCCTAACGCTTCGTGCGTCCACGCCCCGTCAGCCTGGCGAGCCATAGCGACGCCGGAAGGGGTGCCATCGGCTTTGATAATGATGCGGGTGATAATGATCTCATCGTGACGGGCTGCCGACTCCAAACGCTTTAGCCGGTCTGCCAGTTGCTTGTTCATTGTTCGGCTTGCTCCAGGGCTTCGATCCGCTGGCGGATGTCGTCCAACTCGTCCACACGGGCCATGGAAGCAATGCCATCAATCAACATCTTGCCAACGTCTGGCGCAACTTCGCCCAAAGAGATAGCGGCCATAACCTGGCGGGCTTGGTCGGTGTAGCTGCCACCTGGGTCAAGGTCGAACTCCACAGGTTCCACGCGGGCCTTCAGCGGCGGCGCAAGGCGCTCAAGTACAATCCGCATGGCCGATACATCGCCTTCGAGTGCGGCGGCAATACAGCGTTCTGCAACGGCCTTGCCTTCAGCCTCAAACGCCTTGCGCAGACTGGCGCGTTTATCAACGATACCTTTGGGCCTGCCTGCCGGGTTTCCTGATTCGCCCTTGCCCCAACGTCCTGCCATTTTCATACCCTGCATTGAACAATGCTCGATCAATAATAACTATTATAATAGCAGACTTGATAGCCTAATTATATCAGTAGCGAATCAAGGTTGCATCAGGGATTAAAAGCGGACGGCTGTTTGGGCGCTCCTGACTTTCCGGGAACGGCTGCGGCTTCCACTGAAATATGGAACCGGCCCTTTTATATGCGGGAAGTTTCATCAGACACAAAAAACCGGCAACTTGGCCGGTCTCCACTTTATGGTTACTGAAAATCATCAAAGTCCTCGCGTAAAGATGCGCAAAAATCATCATTGGCTGGCGGTGTAGTCAACGTGTATATAAATCATCAGCCCCGGCTGCGTGTTCTGGTCTTCACGTGCGTAACGATACTTGTTAAGAAACTCTAATCAGCCTCGCGCGCGTTACTGGTCTGAAAATCATCAGACTGGCATCGTCTAAGCTCGCGCTCAACGGCAAGGCGGATAAATTCCGACCTGTTGCAGTGGCCTTGATTGCCGCCTGCCTTCATTGCGGCATCAATCGCGTCTACGGTCTGGGCTTCCACTGAAACGATGAGGCGGACGGGCTGGCGGAACTTGCGGGGGTTGCGGCTCATAAGTGCGGCTCTCTTTGGTTGGTGGTTTCGTCTACTGCGGGAAAGTTGGGGTGAAATTACGCCAGGGTCAGCAGGGACGGCAGGGTCACGTGTTTCGACATTCCTTACTATTCAGAAAATAATGTTTTAGGGTAATACTGAAATACTAATAACCTCTTTCTCTCACATTGTGGAATGTCGGGAGAGGCGTCCCTGCCGTCCCTGTTTTGCCCTGATTATGGGTAGCTCCGAAAATCCACGGCCTTCTGGCACTTAACGCCACCGATATACCGCACTCCGTCCGACCTCTTCCGCTCAAAGCCAAGCATGATCAGACGATCACCAAACGACTTTTGCGCCAGACGTTTGTGAATGCCGTTCTCTTCTGCCCATTCCCTATAGGCGTCATACAACGACTGCGGTCTGATTTTGCTATCCGGTACGCGCTCGCATTCATCCTCTACAAATTGCGCCACCTGATCAGCCTCAAGTCTCCAACGTTCACGGGCCTGTTGGCAGCTCTCTGGCATCGTAAAGCCGCTGACAAGGGCGTCGGCATAGGCATCAAGCGCAAGACTCAAGATTCCCGGTAGCTCTTCCATCAACTTATCTTTTAGCTGCGGGTCACAGTTGCCCATCTCCGGCTTGAACTTGTTGTTAAACTCCACCACCAGGGCACGACGGAATAGTGCGTCCGAAAAGTCCCGCGTGTGCGGCATGTGGTTAGTGCCAAACCAGCAAGTAGAGAAGGGACGCATAACAAACGGGTCTTTGAACTTGTGTTCAACGGTTGTGGGTTCGCCTGAGACGATCCCTTTCAGGCTCGCATCGTCGATCATCTCTCCCTGTTTGATCTCGGTGACGATGTTGGCCAGCTTCCCGTGTAGGTGCGCCCGCTGAAACGAACGGTCGAACTGTGAGGGTTGAACGCCTGCCACGTTATCCGGGCCTGCGAGGGCTTCCAGAACTGACAGAAGAACAGATTTACCGTTAGCACCTGTGCCCACCATGATGATGAACTTCTCATGCCTGCAATGCGCCATCAGGGAATAACCGATCATCTCAAGCAATGCCTGAGCCTTGTCGCCCGCGTCGTCGTCGCCCTTAAATACCTCAGTCATAAACTTAATGAATCGGGGAGCCTCGGCTTTCCGATCATATTCAATCGGTATCTGAGTTGTCCGGTAATGCTCCCGGTTGTGGGTTGTCAGTTGCCAATGGCTATCTATCAAAACCAATTCGCCGTTTAACGTGTTCACGCATTCTGACGGCCCAATATTGAAAAGATGGTGCGGTTTGAATACTTCGGTTCTGAACAGATCCGACACACTATCCACAAGGCTCTTTTTGACGCCTTCCGCATTGACTGCCAGATGGTTCTGCACCCATTGCTTTACTGAGCGATCCTCCTGCTTTTGCCAGAGGCCGGTATCAATCCACTGCCAGACAAACGTATCAGCCGCCATGACATTGTTGTGATCGATCTCCTGAACTAATGCCCGTGCTAACTGAAGATCATCATTACCACCATCATCTTCAGAACAGGCACTTTCGGTTTGCTCCATTACGCTGAAGGGGATGCCGGTCGCCTTTTTGATAGCCTGCCACACCTGCCGCTTCTTAGTAGGTGACAGCGGTATGGTTTCCTTCAATAAAGTATCAACGGCATCAGGGTCTGGTTCCTTGGTCAGTTTCTGTGCATCGGCCAATAGCTCGGCATACTCTCGCGGCGCGTAACCTTTGGCCCTGGCACTGGCAATGGCATCCTCTAACTCTTTACCCCTGAGCAGGGCACCACGCTCTGCACCACGCTCTACTTCAACGCGGTCAGCTAACGGCGCGAAATACGCCCGAATATCCTTATCGGTTAAGCCTTTGGCCACTAAGCGGCCAGCAATCTTTATCAGGTTCGGGTGGACTTCCTCGCCTGAGCAAACGTCAGATACCCAGTCGGTAATGTCGGTATCATCAAACGCATCAGACGAACCGCCGGCCTCGCCATTGGCTTTCTGCTTTTTCGTTTTGAGCGATTGCCGATGTTGGTCGATGCCATCCATCTTGTCCAACTCATCCAGCGTGTACCCTTCCTCTGAATCATCAAACGTGTGCAGGACGGTATAAGGGGCACCAGCAGGAACACCAATGTAGAACGACTGCGAAAGTGTGGCGCTCTCTGAGGCCAGCACACCGCCTAACATGCCGTTTAAAACTTCGATGTACCGTAGTCGCTCGTCGGGTGTGATCTGCTCACTGAGCGGCGTCAGAACGCGCCAGCGAGGGGTATCAGGTGTTGCCGTAAACGTAGGGGCGATCATAGCTTTCAGGTTGTGGCCTTCCAGCTTTTCAATGGCCTGTTCTGGCGTTAAAACCCCGTCGTCATAATCGCCTTCGATGCCGGTGACTGCTAAGACGTTGGCATTATGGCGTAGACTGTTACCAGATTTCGTGCCGTCTCCGTTGTCTCTGAGAGGGGTACGCACATCACCAAACATGGCCAGCTTTATCAGCTTGCAATCATCCTTAACCTTCGCCGGTGGCAGATCCTGAAGCCATTGGCAGACCTCTGGCCATGCCTGGGTTTTCTGTGATTTCTTTGTGCCGGAGTTATTCAGCCAAACCGTATAGGTTAGTTTTCCGCCAACAGTGTTATAATATAGGGGTGCTGTATCGAATGCCTCTCCCGTATGCTGCCCGGCTGCGGGGGTAGTTTGTTTCAGATTGTCCATTATCCGCCCCCCCCAAAGTGAATCACCGAAATTCGGTTTTGCTCCATCAGTTCGGCAACGTGTTTTGCTGCGTTGAAGGTTGGAAGCCATCGCCGGTTAAATTCCTTTACCGCCGCTGGCGATCCTGCCAAGTGTTCAAACAATGCCGTAAAATGCGTCATCGCCTGAATGTCTGAGGTTTCGTCAGCAAAAACCATACTGCCGTCTGTTAACAGGTTGTAGAGGTCGATCACTGCATCTTGCTGTTGGCTCGCTTCGGTGCTCATTTCACGCCCTCCACTTCCAGCAAAGCCGCTTCCAGCAGTGCAAACACCTCATCAAGCGCCACAACCTGGCACCCGTCGCGTTCTGTTACCGCCAAACGATGGTGCAAGGCTGCTTGCACGGCGGCGGGAGCGTTGCAGATGTGATTATGCGAAATGTACGTTTTGCCGGTGGCGTGGTTGCGGGTAATGCCTGGGCTACGCTTCATTGTGCCGCCTCCCCTGAACAGGTGCGGGCGCTGTCTTCGATCCATGCCAGCACATCATCGGCGCGGTAACGAACATGGCGGCCTAGCTTAATGAAGCGGGGGCCATCACCAGTCCAGCGGGCGCGTTCACACCATGCGGTGCTTTTGCCAAGGTATGTGGCCAGAACTTTCTGATCCCATAGTTGGGGGAGCGTTACAGTGTGTGAAGCGGGTAGGGTGCCGCCGTTGTGTTGGGCAGCTTGTAAGTACGTGGTGGTTTGCATGATATAGCCTCATTCGGGTTTGAATAAGACCATAAAAACAGGGGGTTACGGACAGAAAGTTAGTTACTGTCCGCTTTGTTCTTGGCTTTTCGAAAATAATGTTTTTCGAATGTGGAACGGGCCAGCGGTTTGCCAAGCTCCCCATTTTTTATGGGATCAAAGGCCACTACCTTTTCCCCCTCGTCTGTACGGTAAACGGCGGTATCCTCATCAAGTTCTAAAGCGCTGTTCTCATCCTCTGGAATACGCTTCCACGCTTCAGGGAAGGTCATACCTAGCCCCGCTAAGTGGTCCGCTAAATCTTCCGCCCATTGGCTCCGCTTGCCTGCCTTCCCGCCTTCTGAATTTCCAGCAAGCTGATTGCGCTTCGTCAGATTCTGTTCAAGGCTGTGTAGGTGTTGAGTGATGATGAAAATATATTTTCTGAGGTTTTTATCATCGCCTTTGTCATGGGCGTGTCGTCCCCATTCTGCGTAACGCTTTAGCCCGTATTCAAAATCAGAAAACTCTGTAGGTAAGCCAGTAGCCCGATTTTCCACAGCAGAAAAAAAGGCCGGTATGTTATCTGGAAGGGTCAGGTTTTGCGCCTTCAACTCCATTGACCGGCCCTCGAAATAAGCCCTGTTAGACTCAATGTACATATTTTCTCTTGTTGGCTTCATGCGCTCGCCTCCCTGTTAAACGGGATAACCTGGGCGGTTGGCTCCGGCTGGCCTTCTACCATGCGTTGCAGCATTTCGAGTGCTTCCAGCTTTTCTTCATGGAATCCGTGGTGCTGATAGTGCCTAGCCTGAACACCACCTAAGCCGTGGCTAAGGAGCTGGCCCAAAACGTCCGAACTCACGCGGTAAGGTTTGGCCGCCAGCCGGGTTTCAATAGTTGCCCGAATAGTTCCGGCGGTGAACGCTCCACCTTCAAGCTCTTTGGCGGCTTCCATATCCTTGTGGATGCGGGACACCATGTCGTTTAGGTAAAGTTCATGCGCGGGTGTCATTCCACCGTTACAACTAAACACGTATTCACCGGCCCCGGTCACGTTATCGATACAGGCCATAGCGTCAGGCAGCAGCGGGATAGAATGACGGCGGGGTTCACTTCTGCGGCCCTTGTAGTCCAGCAGGGTCACGGTTTGGGTGTCGCGGTCTATGTTGTGCAGGGTGGCACGGGATAGCTGAACAATGCGCTGCCCGCCGGTCAGAACGTGAATCATGCCAAGGGAGCGGGCGGGTTCGGGCTGAGCCTTTACCCTTTCCCAATACGCCTGAAACTCCGAAAGCGAAAGGGCGCGCGCCCTAGCTTGGCTAGAGCCTTCCACCTTTACCATATCGCGCGCGGGGTTCATCTTGATATTCATGTTCCGCAACTTCGCCGGGGCGTTCACATTGCCGCGCGCTTTGATTGCCTCGGTAAAGGCTGAGCGAATATAAGAGCGGATCTTGTCGGCTTGGCGTAGCTTACCCTGATCTTTAATGGTTGCAACGATTTTTATACAGTCGTCTAGGTCTACATCAGCAGCCCGCTTGTTCCAGATCTTCCGCTGCTTTTTCTCAACGTCTGCGGTTATCTGGTTTTGGACATTCCGGGCTGATTTCTTGCCTTTGGATTCCAGGAGATCCACATAGCCGGTCAGCATATCGCCAAACGTGGCGGCGTCTGCGGCCTTGCGTTCGGGGCGGGGGTCTATGCCGTTGGCTAAATCTGCGTTGATCTCTTTCGCACGTTTGCGGCCTGCTTCGGCGCTGGCTGCTACGCCTGAATAGCGACCAATAGTTACGCGGATCACTTCGCCATTGAAGCGGGCCTGAAAAAACAGGGTTTTGCCGCCGTTCGGCATAATGCGGACACCATAGCCCTGTATTGCGGTATCCCAAACAATGCGGCGCTTTCCGTCTGTTGCTTCCAGGCGGTCTAGGTTGGTTTTGTTTAGCGTTTGCTTGGCTGGCTTTTTGGTGTCGGTCATGGTGTCTCTGGTGCATCAGTGGTGCATCACTTCAATTCAAGATTACGTGATACACAATAGGGACTATTATGGCCTAAGCGGTTGAAAATTCAAAGCTCTTAATGCTAAACGGGACTTGTTCAAACTCAAACAAAAGGACTTAAAATCAATTTTTGGTTGATAATAAGACTATTTAAAACAGGAGTTTGGGGGTTTCTTTTGGGGTTGGTGCATCACTGGTGCATCAGATTGAAAT
>Ga0307970_1000088_pt1 | contig 49090 bp, 48 predicted proteins | sample OrgLakmetagen712_FD_202093 | JGI IMG/M metagenome (GOLD analysis project Ga0307970, IMG submission 202093) | Saline water microbial communities from Organic Lake, Antarctica - #712 | ecosystem: Environmental > Aquatic > Non-marine Saline and Alkaline > Saline | place: Antarctica: Organic Lake... | reverse complement strand
GCGCTTACTCCAATAAAGATACTGTGCGCACCCAATACTTCAGCCCAACCCAGTGCGATCGACAAAAAAACCGTATTCCTGGCGGGCACATAGGTAGCCGGTATGCCTTCACTGGCCTTCGTGGGAACGTTGATAGTGTCGTCAGTCAACGCAGAGCCGCCCAGAGAACGCAAATCGATAGGGATAACTTTATGACCTTTTACGCCCATGTTGCGGGCTATAAGCCTGGCAGCCTCCAACTCAACATCATGTCGCTGACCATAGTCGAAGCTGAGTGCGTAGACTTCATAACCCTCGGCCATGGCCTTGGCTAGAACGGTGGTCGAATCAAGCCCACCAGAGAGCAGTACAACGGCTTTTTGGTTCACAGTCGACAAGTCCTGTTGCTATCAATAATGGCCCGGCACACCGGGGAAAAAGGCTAATTATGGCAGGTCTGACGCCCATTTTGCAGCGTCAGTGTATTTGGATGTTAGTTACTGTTCAGTCGCGCTTGTGCCAATTTGGCACTTTGACTGCCTGGGAACTCCCCGATGACCCTTTGAAAAAAAGCAGTCGCCTGTTGTGCCTGATTTTGCTGCTGCGAGATCACACCCAGCTTATACAATGAATCGGGGACTTTGGCGTTATCTGGAAAATCTTCTACCACAGTTTCGAAAGCGGTTTGTGCCTGAGAGACTTCTCGGCTGACCAAATGCACTTCACCCAGCCAATACCAGGCGTTCGGTGTCAGTTCATTGCCCGGATGATCTCTGGTAAAGGCTTGAAGTGCACTTATTGCCCCCGGAAAATCACGGGTTCGAATAAGCTCACGAGCGGCATTGTACTCTGTCAGGGCAACTTCATCACTCACCGCACCTTCGCTGACACCCTGGCTTGAGTTATTGCCTGATGCTGCTGGTGCTGATACCTCGGTATCGAGTTGCTGCTGCAGGCTAAGAATGCGCTGATCAAGATCTACATAGCGCTCTTTCTGCTCCTGCTGCATGCGTTGTATTTGGTAGTTCAGCTCTTCGACCAGGCCTCGTTGCTCGGCCAATTGTTGTTGCAAATCCCGAACCTGGAGCATTAGATTCTCGACGAATGCCGGATCCGGACCAGTGGGAGAGAGTCCTCGCGAGGGTGAATTAGCAGCACGGTCCGGTTGAGACTCGACTACCTGAGGTTCAGCCTGCAAGGAACCCACTGCAAAAGTGCTGCCGAGAACGGCAGCACTTATTATTACCAGTTTCTTAAACATGGTCACTCGATTATTGATATACAACCTCTACACGGCGATTTTCAGAGTAGTCACTTTCAGTGCTACCCAGCGCCAGAGGCTTCTCTTCACCATAGCTTACGGCATCAATCTGGCTTGCAGCAACGCCGCGCAGCATCAGATAATCAGACACGGATTTCGCACGACGCTCGCCCAGTGCCAGGTTGTATTCGCGAGTACCACGCTCATCTGCATGACCTTCCAGTACAACCTTCATCATCGGGTTAGCAGCCAGATTCATCGCATGAGCGTTCAGCACAGTGCGGAATTCGGTCCGGATGTTGGACTGATCAAAATCGAAGTAGACAATGGTCTGGTCAAGCAAGTCCAGGAACTCACTGGTTACTTCATTGGCCATCGCGTCATCTTCCGCAGCGTCCATAACAACCACAACAACAGGATCTTGTTGTTCAACTTCAAGTGTCAGATCGCCCAGACCTTCGTCTTCCATTCCAGTTTCTGTCGTTTCAGCACCGCTGGTTTCTTCTACGTCGGTTGACGCACAGCCCGCCAGGAATACCGCAAACGTTATCGCAGCAGCATGAATCAGTTTGGTTTTAGACATTTTCCTTTTCCTATCAGTTGTCGATCATTATTGTCAGGTGCCTTACAGAGCACCATGCCTTACAGGCATATTGCCTTGGTTGTTCACCCAGTTCAAGTGTAACTAATTAAGGTATGGAGACCATGACGGTTCAATAACATCTCCATGTATCGATGGCATCTCACTGGTTACTTGTCCATCCAGTGAAACCCATGCGAGCACCCCCCTACCTCTGGACTTTGTAGCATAGACCAGCATTGTACCGTTAGGGGCAATGCTGGGTGATTCGTCCAAATTTGTCTCGGTCAGTACCCGGATATCGCGGGTCGCCAGGTTCATTGCCGCCACATGAAAACGGCCGTCTATCTGGTGAATGAAAACCAGATACTGTCCGTCACTGCTAAACTGAGCCTTTAAATTCTGGCTACCCTCAAAGGTTAAGCGTTCAGCCTGCTGTGTAGCAAGATCCATTTGATATATTTGTGGACTCCCCCCCCTTGCTGACGTGTAGACCAGGGATTTCGAGTCTGGTGAGAAGCTCGGTTCGGTATCAATATAACTGTTTTGCGTCAACCGAGTACTGTCACCGGTGGAAAAATTGTAGAGATAAAGCTCAGGGTTTCCAGATGTGCTGGATACATAGGCAAGGTAGCGCCCATCCGGGGAGAACGATGGCGCTGAAGTATAGCCCCTGGGACCATTGATTGAAGTGGACTTACCACTTGCCAGCTCCTGAACAAACACTTTCCAGCGATTACCCACTTTGTTTGCAAAAGCAACGCGTTTTCCGGTGTGCGACCAGGTGGGTGAAATAATCGGCTCGGTAGACTGGTAGACTGTACGAGCGCGCTGCCCGTCTGCATCAGCGACCTGCAACCGATACTCAAATTCCCCGGCAGTTGTAGGCCGGCGCGTCACAAAGGCGACTTTAGTCGAAAATATCCCTTTCACGCCGGTAATACGCTCATGAATGAGATCGGATACCGAATGCGCCAGGTCGCGCAGTTGGAAAACACCTACCGTCTGATTGCCACCGACCATGCGCTGCCCCTGAACGACATCAAACAGCGAAAAACTGACTTTAACCCGCTGATCCCCCAGCGGCTCTATAGAGCCGATAACCAGATATTCCTGGTTCAATAGCCGCCAGTCCCGATAAAACACAGTATCTTCCGAGGTCGGTTGGGTGAGCATGTTTCCTGGTGGCAATGTTTCAAATCGGCCTGTTCGAACCAGATTCTGTTGAATAATGTCGTGCACCTGCTCAGGCAAGGCTTCGCCGCCCTGCCAGTAAAACGGCACGATGGCGATTTTGGTTTTAGTGTCATAACCTCGCGTAACAACGATATCGAGGTCTTCTGCCTGCACCAGGCTGGCGCAAACCAGCATGAACATCGCTATCAAACTGGTAACAAATGTGCCTTGATTTCTCACTGCATCAGATCCTCAGGTTTAAATGTAATGGTGAAACTGCGAAAATTCTGATTAAACACCTGGCTATCTGCTGGCACTTCAAATCGCCGCACACGCTGCAAGGCTCGCAACGCCGATTGATCCAGACTATCAATACCACTGCTGCGTTCGATAACGGGCTCCCCCTGCAACTCGCCAGTAGGTAGCAAGTTTATACGAACGACCGTCGCTTTGCCTTGCAAATCCATTATGCGCAGCTCCATTGGCCTCGACCAGGAACGCTGCACCTGTTGTCCGATACGAGCTTTATAATCATCCGTCACTGAACCTATCCTTACCTGTTCCTCACGGCGCTGTTCGAGCTGCTCCTGTTGCTGCTCAATGGCTGCGTCTTCACTGTCGAGACCGGCCAGTAGATCGTCAAACGTCGTTACTGGAGCAGGCCTTGGTGTCGGAGCAGGCGCCGGTTGTGGTTCTGGCTTTGGTGTAGCCGCTGGTTTCGGCGCTGGCTCTGGGGTCGGCGCTGGCTCTGGGGTCGGCGCTGGCTCTGGGGTCGGCGCTGGCTCTGGGGTCGGCGCTGGTTTTGGAGTCGGTCTTGGTTCCGAAGCGACTGTTTTAGGTGTCGGATTGGTCCTCAGGCTTGCCTGCATTACCGGCGGCAATACAAAGCTATCCGGGCTTGGAGTGGTGACACTAAACCCCACCAGCAATACAAAACCCAACACAGCGTGCAACCCTATCGCGCTGGCGAATGGGCCAAACATGGCACGCCAATGCGCCCTATCAGCCCTCATTCGGTGCCTCGGTGATCAACCCAACCGATGCAATCCCCACTTGCTGCAAGGCAGCCATAACGCGCATTACAGTGCCATAATCAATACGATTATCGCCACGAATATACACTTCCAGGCTCGGCTGCTGCTGCAATACCCTTAGCGTATACTCGCCGACTTCACTGATCTGAACGCTTTGCGGCTCTTCCTCACCACGCTCAACAAACACCTGGCCCTGGGCATCGACCGCGACGATCAGGTATTCCTGAGTATCATCACGATTCAAAGGCCCGGAAACAACTTCGGGCACCTCCACCTCTACACCCTGCATCATCATCGGTGCTGTCACCATGAAAATAATCAGCAATACCAGCATCACATCGATGTATGGCACTACATTGATGTCGGACATGGGTTTGCGGCCACGACGCACCGTTATCATGCCGGCTCTTCCTGTTTGCGCGCGGACTGACTACCCAGAATATGTGCCTGTCGATGCAAAATAGCGGAAAATTCTTCAGCGAAGGTTTCATAACTCCCCACCAGCTTGTCAGCCTGAGCCGAAAAACGGTTATAAGCGATAACCGCTGGTATGGCAGCAAACAGACCCATGGCGGTGGCAATCAGCGCTTCAGAAATGCCGGGCGCAACCGTCGCCAGGGTAACCTGAGGCACAGATGCCAAGCCCCTGAACGAATTCATGATGCCCCACACGGTGCCGAACAAACCGATATAAGGGCTGGTTGAACCGACGGTGGCCAAAAACGGCAAATGATTGTCGAGCTTTTCCATTTCTTTGCTGCACGCGATACGCATGGCGCGCTGACACCCTGACATTATGGCATCTGCATCCGTCATATTTTGCTGGCGTAACCGATTAAATTCTTTGAAGCCCACTCGAAAAATGTGCTCTCCGCCATTATCCTGGTCCGGATTGGCGTTTACCTGCCGATATAACTGCGCCAGATCCATACCGGACCAGAAACGCTCTTCAAACCCGGCAAACCTACGATAGGCTGAGTTCAGTACCTTACGGCGCTCAAAAATGAATACCCAGGTCGCAATAGATGCTGCCAGCAATATCAACATGACCAGCTGTACTAACAGCGATGCTTCGCTGACCAATTCCCAAATTGTTATTTGACTGCCCACACCCAACCCCTCTTACTTGCGTCGGGCGCTAGGCTAAAGAACTTTTCTGAAAAATACTAGCAGCGCCCGAAAAGGCCTAATGGCTTTTCAATCCCTTTGCACAGCTTCGGGACGTTGTTTTGCAATACAGTGTCTTCAGGAACCCTGCAAGTCGAAATGCAGGTAAGCCAGATCGGTAACCATTCGACCCCGGGGGGTGCGAATCAGAAAGCCCTGTTGGATCAGGTAAGGCTCGACCACATCTTCAATGGTGTCCCGCTCTTCACTCAGAGCAGTCGCCAGGCTTTCGACACCGACAGGCCCCCCGGCAAACTTTTCGATCAGCATTAACAGCAGCCTGCGATCCAGATGATCAAACCCGGCTTTGTCTACATTCAGCATGTCGAGCGCCAGATCGGCAATGGTGTGATCGATCGAGCCGTTGTATTTCACTTCGGCGTAATCCCTCACTCGTCGCAACAGGCGATTGGCAATGCGGGGGGTACCCCGCGCACGACCGGCAATTTCCATCGCACCTTGCGGGCTTATTTCAACGCCCAGTTTTCCCGCCGATCGCTCGATGATTTGGGTTAGCTCAGCCACACTGTAAAACTCAAGTCGCTCGACAATGCCGAAGCGGTCCCGCAGTGGGGACGTCAACAGACCGGCTCTGGTGGTTGCACCCACCAGAGTAAAGGGTGGTAAATCCAGCTTGATACTGCGCGCGGCCGGGCCTTCACCGATCATGATATCCAGCTGATAATCTTCCATCGCCGGATACAATACTTCTTCTATATGCGGAGCCAGGCGATGTATTTCATCGATAAACAATACATCACCGGATTCGAGGTTGGTGAGCATGGCTGCCAGGTCGCCTGCTTTTTCCAGCACTGGACCCGATGTTGTTTTAATACTGACACCCATTTCATAGGCAATGATGTATGCCAGCGTCGTTTTGCCTAGCCCTGGCGGACCAAACACCAGAGTGTGATCCAGTGGTTCCTTACGCATTCGGGCGGCACTGATAAAAATATCCATTTTCTCGCGCACCACTGCCTGCCCAATGTATTCGGCCAGACTGGTCGGACGTATAGCCCGATCGAACTGTTCCTCACGCGGACTTTGGGGTTCCGGTGCAATAAAACGGTCAGTTTCTATCATGGCTTAGGGTCCAGTGGGGGCGATAACCCGTTACAACATGTGTTTAAGGGCAGCGCGAATCAGACTTTGCGAATCCATACCCGCTTCATTGACATTGGCTATGGCTTTGGCTGCCTGAATCGGCTTATAGCCCAACGCCACCAGGGCACTCTCCGCATCTTCTTCCGGTCTTGGCACACCAGGCTCAACCTGCCCGACCAGAGGCATTGCCAGTAAACGCTCAGCCCCTCCAAGGTCTTTGATGCGGTCGCGCATTTCAATGATCAGTCGCTCAGCTGTTTTTTTGCCAACGCCTGGAATTTTAACCAGCGTACTGGGATCTTCATCGTGAATGCATTGTATGAAACGGTCAGGCTCCATACCGCTGAGTATCGCCAGCGCCAGCTTGGGACCGACGCCACTGGTTTTTATCAGTGCGCGGAACAGACTCCGTTCTTGCTGACTACCAAAGCCGAACAGCAGATGAGCATCTTCGCGCACGGCCAGATGAGTATGCAGTACGACGGTCTGACCGACGGCCGGGAGCTTGAATGCGGTCGACAACGGCGCCTGAATGTCATAGCCAACTCCGTGCACATCGATCAAGAGATCTGGCGCGCGATTTTCCAGCAATATACCTTGCAGTCGACCGATCATGGTTCCCTCGGATGGTTGTCTTTTCGATAGGCTACGGTACTGAGAAAGCCTGGTAACGACAATCGCCAATGAATGGCTGCGGCGCGAATCATACACACCAGGAGAAAACCGGTCAGCCACACCCAGGAAGACCCTGGCCAGAACTGATGGCCTAGCCAGACTGACACTGCCCCGCTAAAGCTCGCTGTAGCGTATATATCGCGCCGAAATATCAATGGAACCTCATTGGCCATGATGTCACGCAGGATGCCGCCGAATATGCCAGAGGCCATACCCATCATCACCACGATCAACCCTGGCAGTTCATATGACAGGGCCGCCTGAGTCCCCGAGACGGTAAAGGCTGCCAGACCAATGGCATCGGCGTACAACAACACTTTGAATGGGACGGTAAAAAACCGCGCCATAAAGAACATCAGCAGGCCACCACCAAAGGCGGTGTAGGCCAGCGTCACATCACCTATCCAGGCCAGTGGGGAAACGTTTAGCAATAAATCACGCAGCGTACCCCCGCCCAGCGCAGAGACGAACGCCAGCACCAGGACCCCAAACAGGTCAAGCCGGTTACGCGCAGCTTCCAAAGCACCCGCCATGGCGAATACAGCAACCCCAAACAGTTCAATTGCGTAAAGTATCGTCATTCAAGCCAACGCCCCCGTCGCGAGTGCCGAGTGCCCGACACCCGGATTAAACCGGCATGAGTATTGGCATGGCAAAGCGCCACGGCCAGAGCATCTGCAGCATCCTCTTGGGGCAAGCCCGGTAATTTAAGCAGGAACTGCACCATATGCTGAACCTGCACCTTGTCAGCACCGCCCTTGCCCACAACCGCCTGCTTGACCTTACGCGCTGCGTATTCACTGACGGGCAATTTAGACTGGGTTGCCGCCAGCATTGCAACGCCCCTTGCCTGGCCCAACTTCAGTGCCGAATCGGCACTTCGACCCATAAACACCTGCTCTATGGCCGCCTGCTGAGGAGCCCACTGCTCTATGACCTGCATCAGGCAGATGTAAAGATTATCCAGACGTTCGGGAAAAGTGGGAAACGCCTCGAGCCTGATCACACCCGAGGTGACGTATTCTTGCCGGGAACCGACCTGATTAATGATACCAAAACCGGTCTTGCGTGAGCCCGGATCGATACCAATAATCAGGCTCATAGTCTGACATCCTGGCAGCACAGCCAACGTTTCAAGTTTCTGTTTCTTCCGTAAAAGCTGCGTTGGAATAGACCGCCTGCACATCATCCAGGTCTTCCAGCATATCGATCAGGCGTTGCACTTTTTCAGACATCTGGACATCGAGCTCGGTTTCAGTAGCGGGAATCATGGTCACTTCCCCTTCAACCTCATAACCGGCTTCAACCAGTGCCTCTTTGACGTTCAGAAAGTCTTCCGCCGAGGTGCGCACTTCAAAGCTGGCATCATCATGGGTGATGACATCTTCAGCACCTGCCTCCAATGCAGCTTCCATTACGGCCTCTTCACTGCCCTTTTCGATAAACAGCTGACCGGCATTACTAAACAGGTACGCCACCGACCCATCAGTACCGAGATTACCCCCGCACTTGGTAAAAGCATGGCGGACTTCAGACACCGTACGGTTGCGGTTATCAGACAGGCAGTTGACGTAGACAGCAACACCTCCCGCTCCGTACCCCTCGTAGGTCATGGCCTCATAATCGTCTCCATCTGCAGCACCCGCGCCACGGGCAATAGCCTTGTCTATGGTGTCACGCTTCATGTTGGCCGTCAGCGCCTTGTCCATAACACTGCGTAACGCTGGATTGTCCTCCGGAGCCGGACCGCCATTCCGGGCGGCAACAACCAACTCCCGAATCAACTTGGTGAAAACTTTGCCTCGCTTGGCATCCTGGGCCGCTTTGCGGTGCTTGATGTTGGCCCACTTGCTATGACCTGCCATAAATTACCTCTTCGTTTGAGCAATCAATATTGCCGGAATCAAGCCCCTGTCAGGACTCGGCGACCGGTTTGCGCACACGAATGTTCAAATCCTTCAACTGTTCGTTGCTCACTTCGCCTGGTGCCCGGGTCAACAGGCAGGCGGCAGTCTGGGTTTTCGGGAAAGCGATAACTTCACGAATGGACTCGGCGCCGGTCATCAGCATAACCAGGCGGTCCAGCCCGAACGCCAGGCCACCGTGCGGAGGTGCTCCGTAGCGCAGCGCAGACAACAGGAAACCAAATTTTTCTTCCTGTTCTTCCGGGCTGATACCAAGGACATCAAAGACTACATGTTGCATGGATTCATCGTGAATACGAATCGAGCCACCACCCAGTTCGGTGCCGTTCAGTACTATGTCGTAGGCCCGGGAAAGCGCGCCTGCAGGATTAGCTTTGAGGTCATCGGCCGAACAGGATGGTGAGGTAAACGGATGATGCAGCGCCGCCAGGCGTCCCTCGCCAGTCTCTTCAAACATCGGAAAATCAACAACCCAGAGCGGCGCCCACGCTGAGGTATACAATTTGAGATCCTCTCCCAGCTTGCAGCGCAGTGCGCCCAGTGCATCATTCACTACACTGGCCTTATCGGCGCCAAAGAAAACAATGTCACCGTTCCGGGCGTCCAGGCGCTCCATAAGCTGCTTCAAAATCGACTCTGGCATGAACTTGACGATTGGCGACTGCAGGCCGTCAGGCAAACGGGTCACGTCATTGACCTTGATCCAGGCCAGGCCGCGCGCTCCGTAGATACCAACAAATTTGGTGTAGTCGTCAATCTGTTTGCGGGTCAGTTCAGCCCCACCAGTCACTTTCAACGCAGCGACACGCCCTTTGGGGTCGCTGGCCGGGCCGGAAAAGACCTTGAAATCAACCTCACTCATCAGATCACTGACGGTGACCAGTTCCAGCGGTATGCGCAAGTCAGGTTTGTCACTGCCAAAGCGCTCCATAGCCTCTGAATAAGGCATGTGCGGGAAATCGCCAAGATCGACTTCGAGCACATCGCTGAACAGACCGCGAATCATGCCTTCCGCTATCGACATGATGGTTTGCTCATCAGCGAACGCCAGCTCCATATCGATTTGGGTAAATTCTGGTTGTCGGTCCGCCCGCAAATCTTCATCACGGAAACATTTGGCAATCTGGTAATAACGATCGAAACCGGAAATCATCAGCAACTGCTTAAACAGCTGCGGTGACTGCGGCAGGGCGAAGAACTCACCCGGATGAGTTCGACTGGGTACCAGATAGTCGCGAGCACCTTCAGGCGTGGCGCGGGTCAGAATCGGTGTTTCAATGTCCAGAAAACCCTGGTCTTCAAGATGGCGACGTATGCTGGAGGTGATCTTGCTGCGTAAAATCAGTTTTTGCTGCATTTCCGGACGACGCAAGTCCATAAAACGGTAGCGAAGGCGAACGTCTTCACCAACATCGGAATACTCGTCCAGTGGAAACGGCGGTGTTTTGGCGACGTTCAACACCTTGATTTCGCGACCCAGCAATTCGATCTCGCCGGTATTCATATTCTGGTTGATGGTGCCTTCCGGCCGGGCACGCACCAGGCCGGTTACTTCGATCACGTATTCGCTGCGCACCCGATCAGCGGTATTGAAGCTTGCTTCGAGATCAGGATCAAACACAACCTGCAGAACGCCTGCCCGATCGCGCATATCCAGAAAAATAACGCCACCGTGGTCACGACGCCGGTGAACCCAGCCGCTGACGGTAACGGTTTTGTCGATTGAGGCGCTGTCCAGCTCCCCACAGTATTGGCTTCGCATATGATATCCTGATCTGGCGGTTCAAATTCGAAAAGGGCGGCATTATACCGATTGATAGCGGGATAAACTACCATGAGGGCACTCTGAATCATTCCCGGAAAGGAGGAACAGTCTGGTTAGTAGTCAAACACATGCAAGGATGAATTTGGTTTGGAAAATACCCCACGTTTTCAGCTAAACTTTCCAAGAGCATGTTTTTAGCCCATTCATAACCCAATACTAGGATATGCCGTGCGTCGACTGTTGCCTTTACTACCAACTGCAGTACTGACTCTCTTGCTTGCCATACTGCCAGCCTGGGCAGAAGACTCTCCGGATCCGCTGCTATTGGCCTCCCTGGAATCCGCCCTGGCTCAGGACGGCTCGTTTGAAGATCGCTACGTCGGCCAGGTATGGCTGGCGAGCATGTCCGGTCCACTGGAACGCTGGGTCAAACCGGCCGATCAGAGAGTAAACCTGTTAAGCCGTATTCATCGCGAAGCAACAGCCGCGGGTCTGGACCCGGGCCTGGTACTGGCGCTGATTCAGGTCGAAAGTAACTTTGACCAGTATGCCATTTCATCTGCCGGTGCCCGTGGCATAATGCAGATCATGCCATTCTGGACCCGGGAGATCGGCCGTGAAGACGACAACCTATTGGACCTGGACACCAACTTGCGCTACGGCTGCACCATTCTGGCCCATTATCTGGAAGTTGAGGACGGCAGCCTGATAAGAGCGCTGGCACGCTACAATGGCAGTCGCGGTCAAACCTGGTACCCGGAACGCGTGCTGCGATACTGGCATCAGCGCTGGCGATTCAGCGCCGGTTAGAGAGCCTTGACCGCCAGAACATTGCGGTCTGGGATACACAGAGCAAAATATGAACTGCTTGCCACAGGCACTGCCCGACTCCCCCTAACCCAGTAAAAACCCGCCAGGCTGGTGCTCTCCAGGCTCAACCCGTTCCACATCGATGCCAAGCACCTGTGAAAAGCGCGGTCCCCTATACAATGCGTCAAGCATAGTGGCAAGTTGCGGCTCATCGCCCACCATCATTACTTCGACCCGACCATCATCCAGATTGATGGCATAACCAGTAATGCCCAACTCCCGAGCCTGTCGCCGGCAGAACATCCGGTAACCAACCCCCTGAACCTTGCCATATACCCAGGCTTTCATACACAGCACACAAGTGACCCTCTTGTTTAATCGCATTTCCAAGTTTATCGGCATCGCCCGACCGGTGTCAGCAGTGCAATGGCACAACATGCCTGCTATTGGGCGAATAACGCGTCACCAGGGTTAAAACAGTGTACTTAATGAGAGCTGCATCACATAATTGACAGATTAATTGAACTTGGTCTGATTTTGAACGCCGGTCATTTACAATGCTGGCTATAGTTGCTGCGGAACATCAGGCTTTGGATCAGCGTCTGCTGAGGAGCACAGAACCATGAGTTTTGCGTCGTTACACCTCACTTTGCCAAATCAGGGACTGCACCTCAGCCAGGATACCCTGACATTGTATCGTCATGTATTGGTCAATCAGATAATGGAGGCTGAGGACGTTGGCCTGCGTCTGGAAAAAATCTCCGCCTGTTTACACACTCTGAACCGGGCTCCCCTGCAAGGTGAAGTACGCCAGGAATTAACTGAAAACCTGATTCAATATTACTTGATCTTTATACAACAAACGCCACTCAAGACCGACCGCGGCTTGTCAGCGTCTTTTTTGAGTGAATGCAATCGAGAACTGTCTTACGCTAGCAAGCTGCTGCTGCGTGACTGCACCCCAAGATCCAAAGAAGAAGGGGCGCGATTTTTGTACTGGGCACTGTCGGCCTTGTCTATCCACCTCAACGACTTCTCGTCACAATATCGAAGCCAGCCTGGTGTACTGTGGGGCGAGCTGCACCGCCTCTACCAGTTTGCCAGCCAGCGACGCCTGACTGATTTCCAGGCGCTTGCACCTGACCGTGGCGACATAGAGACACGCTATAAACATACACTTCTGCTCTCAGCCAGCCAAACTGAACATCTCAGCCATACCGAACGCGCCATTCTGGATGTCTACCTGGGTCACTGGGCTTTCAGGGCGGGACTAGGCCATCAGGAACGACGAGATTTCAACACTCGTTATTTCTATATCGACACGGACGCCAACCGGGGCATCCAGACAGCAGGTCAAATAAAAGGCGCCGGCAATGATGAATCCATTCTGGTTCTGAACCCCTTGCCAGTGATCGAACAGGCGCGCCAGCCTATGAAGAATCAGCGTCAGGGGTTGGCACCTGAAAAGCTGGGGTTGCCAGCTCAGATCGATAGCATCGATCTGTTTATGACCCTGAAAAAAGCCATTGCTGCCTGGAAACAGGCCGGTTCGCGTCGCTTTGAACGCGAAGCGGTGGATCAACACACCCAGGCTGCTATCGGTCTTCATTCGGTTCATCAATATTTGCGTGTTAATGGCACCCGGGGAGAACATCTGGCAAATATTGAAACGCTGAATGCCAGTAAGCAAGGCGCATGTATTCGACTGGAAGATGACACTATTTGCCTGAATGTGGGTGACGTGCTGATACATGAGGGTCTACTAGATTCCGACCATAGCGAAGGAAGGCTGGGAATCATTCGCTGGATGCATCGGAACAGTCGCGGACGCCTCTGTGGTTTTGAATATCTGACCGGCAATCTGCAACCTGTTGCTGTGCGCTTTAAAGATCACTTGTCAGAGGCCGTGCTGATTAGCGCCCAGGGTAACGACTCGCTGATAACACACAAAGGATACTGCACCAGTAATAGCTCGATCAGACTGAAAAACTTTGGCCACGGTTTTTCGCTTGAAGCAAGAGCCCAATCTCTGCTGCAACGAGGAGAAACTACAGACCAGATAAGGCTGAAACGCAGCTCAGCATGATCTCACTGTTAATAATTTAGGCACCTTTCTCAGCTGGCAACGATACATCTTCAGAAGATTCAGGCAGTGCCAGCTATCTGATCTAGACTATTGGGGAATCGTGTTAAAAAAAACGGTAAACCATCAACTTATAGGAGCGATATTGATCTGTGTCATTTGCAAATGCCATATCGACTCAGCATACTTTCGCCCACGAAAACCTTTTAACCATTAACACCTCTTATCGGAATCTGATCCATGAGCAACTCGACTACTGTGCCTGAGGAGCAAACGACGTATAACTATACGGTTGTGCGTCAGTTCTCCATCATGACTATTGTCTGGGGGATTGTCGGCATGCTGGTTGGCGTTATTCTCGCTGCCCAGATGGCATTCCCTGAACTGAACTTCGGTCCATACTTCCATTTTGGTCGTTTGCGTCCACTGCACACCAACGCCGTGGTTTTCGCCTTTGGCGGCTGCGCTCTGTTCGCCACTTCCTATTATGTGGTTCAGCGCACTACTCAGGCACGGCTTGCATTCGAAGGGTTAGTCAAATTCACGTTCTGGGGCTGGCAAGCCGTTATCGTGGCTGCCGTTATCACACTGCCCATGGGTCTGACATCCACTAAAGAATACGCCGAACTGGAATGGCCCATCGACATTCTCATCGCGCTGGTGTGGCTGTCTTATCTTGCCGTTTTCCTAGGCACCCTCAGTCGACGAAAAATGCCGCACATTTACGTTGCCAACTGGTTCTATCTGGCGTTTATTATTACGGTGGCCGTGCTACACGTGGTCAACAGTGCCGCCATTCCGGTCTCAATGTTCAAATCTTACTCGGCCTTTTCCGGAACCACAGACGCGATGGTCCAGTGGTGGTATGGCCATAACGCGGTCGGTTTCTTCCTGACCGCCGGCTTTCTAGGCATGATGTATTATTATGTGCCCAAGCAAGCTGAACGTCCGATCTACTCTTACCGGCTATCCATCGTTCACTTCTGGGCCTTGATTTCTATTTATATGTGGGCTGGCGGCCACCACCTGCACTACTCATCGCTGCCTGACTGGGCGCAAAATCTAGGCATGGTAATGTCACTGGTTCTGCTTGCTCCAAGCTGGGGTGGCATGATTAACGGTATGATGACAATGAGTGGTGCCTGGCACAAATTACGCACCGATCCCATTTTGCGCTTCCTGGTGGTATCACTCTCGTTTTACGGCATGGCCACCTTCGAAGGCCCGATGATGGCGATAAAAACGGTCAACGCGCTGTCTCACAATACAGACTGGACCATTGGTCACGTGCACTCAGGCACACTCGGTTGGGTCTCAATGATCACCTTCGGTGCCTTGTATCACACCTTCCCGCGTCTTTATGGACAAACCCGAATGTACAGCATTGCACTGATCAACACTCATTTCTGGCTGGCAACGATCGGCACGGTGCTTTACATCGCCGCTATGTGGGTCAACGGCATTGCCCAGGGCCTGATGTGGCGTGCTGTCAATACCGATGGCAGCTTGATGTACAGCTTTGTACAGGGTGTTGAAGTCAGCTGGCCGGGCTATGTGGTGCGCCTGATTGGCGGCATCATCTTCCTGTCCGGCGTGCTTCTGATGGCTTACAACGTCTGGATGACCATCCGGAACGAACAGAAAACAGTCGCAGCTGATCCTGCTGCACAGCCCGCTTAACGGTTAGGACTTATTCAATGCAACACGAAACGGTTGAAAAAAATGCCGGCCTGATGGTCGTGCTGGTGCTGATCGCGATCAGCTTTGGTGGTCTGGTCGAAATTGTTCCGCTTTTTTTTCAGGACGAAATCACTGAACCGATGGAGGGCCTGGAGCCATACAATGCTGTGGAACTGGAAGGTCGCGATATATACATTCGTGAAGGCTGTCATGTCTGTCACACCCAGATGGTTCGACCTCTGCGTGCTGAAGTGGAACGCTACGGACCCTACAAACGGGCCAGCGAAGACGTTTATGAGCACCCCTTTCTTTGGGGGTCAAAACGCACCGGTCCGGATCTGGCGCGTGTTGGTCAACGCTACAGTGATAGTTGGCACAAGGCCCATCTGTATGACCCGCGCTCTGTGGTGCCAGAGTCCAACATGCCAGCCTTCCCCTGGTTGTTTGAATGGACGGTTGATGGCTCAAAAACCGCTGCAAAAATGACAGCTTTGCGTAGGGTCGGAGTGCCCTATACCGATGAACAAATTGCCAATGCGCAAAGCGAGGTTGATGGCATGACCGAAATTGAAGCACTTGTTGTCTATCTGCAGCAGCTCGGCACATTAGTGACAGGCCGCTGATTATGGATATTAATGATTTCAGAGGCCTGGCCACCATTTTCACCATGGTCGCATTCTTCGGCATTGTCATATGGGCTTACAGCAGTAAACGCAAAAAGAAGTTTGACGAAGCTGCCAACCTGCCTTTTGAAGATGAAGAGATGCACAAGAAGACCCAAGCCGGGACAGGAGACAACAAACGATGAGCAGTTTCTGGAGTGCTTACATCTTCATCTTGACGGGTATATCCCTCGTTGGACTGCTCGTTCTGATTACGGTCACCCGACGCATGAAGGATCCTGGTGGTGAAGGGGCTGAGACCACCGGTCACAGTTTTGACGGCATTGAAGAACTTAATAATCCGCTCCCAAAATGGTGGCTGAACCTGTTCTGGATCACCATCGTTTTTGCTGTGCTCTATCTGGTTGCCTACCCTGTCGGAAACTGGGACGGCTTGCTTAACTGGACGTCGCAGAATTCACTGACCGAGAGTCAGATTGCTCACGATCGCCGCTATGGAGAAATCTATGAGCGTCTAGCCAGCATGCCGGTTGAGGAATTGCCCGGCAGCGCACAGGCTATGCGTATCGGACAGCGTTTGTATGAAGATAACTGTGCTTTGTGTCATGGCCAGGCAGCTCAGGGTGGCTATGGTTTTCCCAACCTGGTCGACGATGACTGGCTTTACGGTGACAGTGGTGAAACCATCAGAGCGTCCCTCGTTAATGGCCGCCGTGGTCAGATGCCAGCCTGGGGTGACGCTCTGGGGGCTCAGGGTGTTCGTGCTGTAACCGAATATGTCATGGAGTTGTCCAGCCAGGAGAATGTCAATGCATCGCTGGCTAGTCAGGGTAAGGCTTTGTATAACGCCTCCTGCGTTGCCTGTCATCAGGAAAATGGCACCGGCAACCAGGCTCTGGGTGCACCTAACCTGACTGACGATATCTGGCTGTACCAGATTCCCGGCGAAACGGTGAGATCTTCGGTACAATTTACCCTGAACAATGGGCGGGCGGGAAACATGCCTGCCTGGGAAAACATTCTGGGTGCAGAGAGAGTGCATATCCTTGCCGGGTATGTGTATAACCTGAGAAACCAATAGCGCAGTCCTTCGGGAGAGCAGTTCACTGCTCTCCCGAGAAGGGTTTCGGAAACATGCCTGTGTTCCCCAAGCCTTTCAGTAAGTTCGGACTATGACCCAAAAAATTGAAGTCAAAGACGTCACGGACAACACCGTCAAAACGGTCGACCTCTACCAGGAACGTGAAAAAATATATGTCCGCCGGATCAAGGGGCTCTATCGTTCCTTGAGAGTCTATGGCGGATCACTATTATTTCTCGCCTACTTTGGCACCCTCTGGTTAACCTGGAACGGGCGCCAGGCCGTATGGTTTGATCTGCCCACGCGCCAGTTTCATGTATTCGGCATCACCTTCTGGCCACAGGACTTTATGTTGTTGTCCTGGGCGCTGATTATAGGTGCCTTCGCGCTATTCTTTGTCACGGTGTTCGCCGGTCGTGTCTGGTGTGGCTATACTTGCCCGCAAAGCGTATGGACCTGGATTTTCATGTTCATCGAGGAGAAAACAGAGGGCAAACGCAACGCCCGTATCAAGCTCGACGAACAACCGATGAGCCTGATGAAATTTGGTCGGAAATTTGCCAAACACTTGTTATGGATACTGGTTGCGCTGGTGACCGCTACCACTTTTGTCGGCTATTTTACACCGATAAGGCAACTGATACCGGATATGTTCACGTTTGAAACCAGTGCCTGGGCTATTTTCTGGATTGGGTTTTTCACACTGGCTACCTATGGCAACGCGGGCTGGTTGCGCGAACAGGTGTGCATTTATATGTGCCCCTATGCGCGTTTTCAGGCGGTGATGTTCGATCAGGATACCTTGATCGTCAGCTACGATGAAAAGCGTGGAGAACCCCGCGGCTCCAGACACCGCGGTATTGATCCCAAAGAGCTTGAGCTGGGCGACTGTATAGATTGTGACCTCTGTGTTCAGGTCTGCCCAACGGGTATCGATATTCGAGATGGTCTGCAATATGAATGCATCGGCTGTGCCGCCTGTATCGATGCATGCGACAGCGTTATGGATAAAATGGGGTATGAGCCTGGCCTGATTCGTTACACTACCGAGCATGCACTGGAGGGCAAACCCTCCCGCATCCTGCGACCTCGCCTGATCGGGTACGCAGTGGCATTGCTGATAATGATCGTATTATTTGTCTGGGTCATAGCAACCCGGATTCCGCTGGAAATGTCCATCGAACGCAGTCGCGGTGCCTTACACCGCATAACACCCCAGGGGCTGGTAGAAAACAGCTATAACATTCAGGTGATGAACATGTCGCAACAGGACCGTAGCTACACACTGAGTGTGGATGGACTGGACGGGCTGAACATGATCGCACCGGAGAGTATCGACGTCAGGTCCGGCGGTGAAGTAGCTTTTACAGTGCGCTTGATGATCGAACCCGATGCACTGACCGCTCCCAATAATGACGTCTTTTTTACTGCCCGCGCAATTGATGACGATCAAATCAGCACTGAAACTGAAAGCCGATTCTTTGGACCGGCCGACTTCTGATTTCCGGCTCTGATACACAGAGCCGACACCACCCTTTTTCAGTCCAAACAGGGCCATAATGGCCAACCTTTCGGAGCAATCAAGTGAACGAAGCAGCAGTTACACCCTGGTACAAGCAATTATGGCCCTGGATCGTATTCAGTCCCATGATTTTTGTAGTGCCTGCGGGTTTTTGGATGATTTATATTTCTGTGGTAACTAACGACGGCTCGATCGTCGATAATGTATATAGGGATGGGCGCACCTACATTGAGCGTACCGAGGAGGACACAATGGCCGTGGACCTTCGATTAAACGCGCAGATGCAAATGATCGGTGATCAAATCAGCTTGCGCTTGAACGGCGACCTGGCACAAGCCCCACAAAGTCTTTCGTTGCTCTATATTTTTGACACCAGCGCCCTCTATGACCACTCAGTCGAGCTTAACCGCACGCCCGATGGTCGCTATACCGGGAAGTTGACCGAACCGATAGAAGGCCAGCGCTCATTGTTGCTGGAACCGATCAACGCTGAACCGCATTGGCGCTTGCACGGGCAGATTAACCTGCCGACTACTATGATACAGACACTGCAGCCCAAAGTGAGATGAACGAGGCCTGCTTTCACTGTGGCTTACCGGTTATTGATGATCGGTTAAGCCTGACTGTAGCAGGCCAATCGCGATTGTTCTGCTGTATTGGTTGCCAGACTGCCGCGCAAAGCATTATTGATAACGGTCTGGAAGCTTACTATCGATTTCACGATCCGGATCAGACCCCAGCGCCACTCCCCGCGTCTGTCCGGGATCAGGAACAACTGCGCCTCTACGACCGGACTGACGTTCAGGCTGATTTTGTTCTCACCCTGGAGAACCATCTCCTTTCAGCGACGCTGATGATCGAAGGTGTCAGTTGTTCCGCCTGCAGCTGGCTGATCGAGAAACGTCTGAGACAGCTAACCGGCATTTACACTGTCAGTTTTAACCAGAGCAGCCACCGATGTCAGGTCAGCTGGGATCCGAATGCTCTGCCCTTAAGCGATGTATTCCTGTCGCTGTTTGCACTGGGATACCGTGCCCACCCTTATCGCCCTGATGCCGAAGAAAAACTTCGCGAAGTAACCCAGCGTCGTTACATACTTCGTCTGGGCATCGCCGGAATAGGTATGATGCAGGCCATGATGAATGCTGTCGCCATTTACAGCGGCAGTATGACCGGCCAGTACGAACTACTGATCCGCTGGGCCAGCCTGGTACTGACCATCCCGGTGCTGATCATTGCTGCCGGGCCCTTTTTCAGTTCTGCCTGGCGCAGCCTGACTGCTCGCCATTTGTCGATGGATGTTTCGGTATCACTGGCCATAGGTTCAGCCTTTATTGCCAGTCTTTGGGCGACCCTCAGCGGCGGAGGCGAGGTGTACTATGAGTCAGTCAATATGTTTACCTTTTTCCTGGTTCTAGGGCGTTTTCTCGAATTTCGGGCTCGCACCTCAATTCACGCCAGCGGCAACAGCCTGTTGCGCCATTTGCCAGCCACCTGTCAGGTCTGGCGAGATGGTCAGTGGCAACGTGACATATTGCGCGACATCAAACCCGGCGAACAGCTGCTGGTGCGAGCCGGTGAACTGTGCCCGGCCGATGGTCATATTCTGAACGGGCGCAGTGACTTCGACGAGTCCCGACTGACCGGTGAATTTACCCCACAGACCAAATCAGCAGGCGATGCTGTCCTCGCGGGCACACTGAATCAAAGCCAGGCGGTCGAGATCGAGGTAGAACGCGTCGGTCAGGACAGCTCGGCATCCAGCCTGATGCAGTTACTGGAACGGGCCAGCAGCGAGAAACCGCGCCTGGCAGAACTGGCTGATCGCGGGTCTCACCATTTCGTATGGTCCACCCTGCTTATTACTGCAGTCATTGGACTCGTCTGGCTATGGGTCGATCCCGATCGGGCGTTCTGGGTCGTGATCAGCGTGCTGGTGGTCACCTGCCCATGCGCCCTGAGCTTAGCCACGCCCACTGTGGTTGCCCAGGCAACCAACAGTTTGCGCCAGCATGGACTGATCATAACCCGGGGACATACCCTCGATCGGTTGGCATCGATCACCGATCTTGCCTTTGACAAAACCGGCACTCTGACTGAAGGTCGCTTTATGCTGACCGGAGTTGAGCTGCAGTCCGAAGCGATACCTATGGGTTACTCCGAATCGGACCTGATCGCCTGTGCAACAGCACTCGAAAGCACCAGTGAACACCCGATCGCCCGCGCATTCCATCACTCACACAACCCTAACGCACGACAATTCGTCTTAACAGATCATCAACGACATGCAGCCGCTGGCGTCTCAGCCCACGATGAGTCAGGGTATTGGCGTCTGGGGCACCGCCATTTTGCCAGTATCGAGGACCATAACGCCGCCCAGCCTGCAGACAGCCGTATCTGGTTAAGCCTGGATGGCATGCTACTGGCCGCCTTTTCAATCAGTGATGACCTGCGCAAGGATGCCGATAAAGCCCTGATCACACTTGAATCACTGGGCATTCGTTGTCACATACTGACCGGAGACCCCAGTGGTCAACTCGACTCCCGGCTTTCTTGGATCAACGATCTGGGCCGCTTTCACTTTGGCCTCAGTGCCGAGCAAAAACTGGCTTGGGTTAACAATCAAGCCCATGGGGGAGCCCGGGTAGGTGTGGTTGGCGATGGCATAAACGATGCCCCGGTACTTGCCGGTGCCCCGGTATCGGTTGCCATGGCATCGGGGACAGATCTCGCCAAACAGGCCGCAGATGCCCTGTTACTCAATGAAAACCTGAGTACTCTGGCGCTGGCCATCCAGGCCGCACGTAAAACCCGGCGCATCATTCGCCAGAATTTGATCTGGGCACTGGTGTACAATGGCACAGCATTACCATTGGCAGCCATGGGATGGGTTGCCCCCTGGCAAGCGGCCATAGGCATGTCACTGAGCTCCTTGCTGGTCGTGGGTAATGCCTTGCGGTTACGCCAATTTACCTGAGCAGCCAGACTGTTCATGATCCGACGGAGTAAGACTGTGGACATTTTATTGTTGCTGATACCGGTGAGCCTGCTACTGCTGCTAGTCGGTGGCGGCTTATTCTGGTGGACTGTCAACAGCGGGCAGTACGACGACCTTGACAGCCCGGCTCAGCGTATCCTGTTCGATGATGACGGTGAAATGGTGCCCGAGCGATCCGTTAAACCACAAGCAAACGGGGAGCGCACCAACCCAACCGGTGAACCCCAAGCCAAAGACCGGGAAACAGACAATTTATGATGGTTGATGCGGCCTCGGCACTGCTGATAGGCATTATTTCGGCTGGTCACTGTCTCGGCATGTGCGGTGGCCTCACTCTGGCCTTTGGCGTCCAGAGCAAAGGGCCCGGCGTGCTCCTTGCCTACAATCTGGGGCGCATAACTACCTATACCGGGCTCGGCTTCCTGCTGGGTGCCGGCCTGTCCTGGCTACCCGGCAGCCTGATTCCGGTATTGCGGTTGGTTGCTGCGGGCTTGTTGGTAATGATTGCACTCTACTACCTTAATATTGCCGCCTGGATTACTCGCCTGGAGCAACTGGCGTTGCCCCTCTGGCGACGCCTGCAACCATTGACCAAACGCTGGTTACCAGTCACCACTGTTGCGCGTGCATATCCTCTGGGTCTGATCTGGGGCTTTCTACCCTGCGGTCTGGTCTACTCTGCGATTGGCTTTGCCGCAACGGCCGCTAATCCCTGGGCCAGTGCGACCTTGATGCTGTGCTTTGGTCTGGGTACGCTGCCTGCCATGATGCTGACAGGCATAGCCGCCCGGCCGTTTCAGCGCGGTCTGAAAAATCCATGGGTGCGGCGGCTGCTCGGCACAACTCTCCTGTTTTTTGCCGCCTGGCTGGCCGTACAGGCTATCGGGATGACACACTGAGGAGCAAAATATGCACTGTATTTTTGGCTACGGCAGCCTTATTTGTGCCGACAGCCGCACCCGAACCGGTGTCAGCGGGGACGCTTATCCGGTCGAGGTGACCGGTATAGCCCGGCGCTGGTCTGTGCCCGTACCTGATTATGGCGCCACAGCACTGGGCGCGCACCCTGACCAAAAGGCCCGTTCTAATGGTGTGGTCTTTATTGTCGACGACGACAATTTATCCCGATTTGATCATCGTGAACGGGGCTACGACCGCATCCGTATTGACTGGCAGCAAGTCGATAATCTTGGCCAACGCTCATTGCCAACCGATCATCCGTTATGGGCCTATGTGGGTCACAATACCGATGATCCGATACCGGAACGCCCTATTCTGCAGACCTACCTGGATGTCATTTTAAATGGGTGTCTGGCGATCAACCCGGCCTTTGCAGAGCGTTTTATCGCGACGACCACGCCCTGGCAACACCTTCACAACGACCGCCACGCACCCGGCTATCCGCGGGCAATGAAGGATCACAGCAGACACCCCGACATTGACGCATTGCTGCATCGTACTCTGCCAGAGCTGCTCAACGCTCGCTAGAATGCTCGGTCTGCTAGAATGAACGATCAGCCATTGCAACCATAAAGCTGCGTCATCCGACACCGGAGGAACAACCATGCGATTTGACCAGATCACCCTGAAAAACCTGATCACCAGTTACCCGGACTGGCCTGAAGCGGGTGTTACATTCCGCGACCTGACGCCGCTTTTTAACGATAATCGGGCTCTGCACTTATGTGCTCATGCCTTTGTTGAGCGATACCTGGAAGCAGACATCACCCATGTAGCTGCGCTGGAAGCTCGTGGATTTATTCTCGGCAGTATCATCGCCTATCAGTTGAACCTTCCGATTATTTTAGTGCGCAAGAGCGGCAAACTTCCCGGCCAGGTCGCGTGTGAACGGTTCATGCTGCCCCATGGTGAACGCAGCCTTGAACTACAGAAGGGTTGCTGTGGCGACGGTGACCGGGTCTTGATCTTTGACGACCTGATTGCAACCGGCGGTTCAGCGTTGGCCGCATCAACACTGATTCAGAGCCAGGGTGCGCAGGTGACAGAGGCTGCCGCCGTAGTAGACCTGCCTGATATGGGGGGCGTCGATCTGCTGGGTGAGGCCAATATCCCGACGTTCACTTTGCTGGCCTACGAAGGCAAATAGCAGTAGAACCACCGTTTTAGGTGGCTTCTTGAGCGTAAAACTTGTGCCGGATGAGCTAAGCTGGTAGAAAATGCGCCCGCATTAAATTCCGCCATACAGGTAAGTATTTAGGCATGACCACCTCGTTAACAGACGTCAAAACGTTCACCAGGCAGTCCTCGGAGTCCCCTTCAGGGTCTGGCGGGAAGAAGGCCAAATCTGAATTCAACAAGGTACAAAAACGATTGCGCCGTGAAACCGGCCGGGCCATCGCCGACTTCAATATGATTGAGGAGGGCGACAACGTTATGGTGTGCCTGTCAGGCGGCAAAGACTCTTACACCATGCTTGATATTCTAATCAGTCTGCAACGCAGTGCACCGGTGAATTTTGATTTGATTGCCGTCAACCTTGATCAGAAACAGCCAGGATTCCCCGAGGACATTCTGCCCAACTACCTAAAACAACTTGGTGTGCCCTACCATATTCTGGAACGCGATACTTACAGCATCGTTCAGGAAATGGTCCCTGAGGGTAAAACCACCTGTGGTATCTGTTCACGATTGCGGCGTAGTACCATTTACGCCTATGCCGACCAGATTGGCGCCAGCAAAATCGCGATGGGTCACCACCGTGACGACATTACGGAAACGCTTTTCCTGAACATGTTCTACGGTGGAAAACTCAAAGCCATGCCGCCCAAATTACTGAGCGACAGCGCCACCAATGTGCTGATTCGACCCCTGGCTTATTGCCGTGAATCGGATATAGAACGTTTCGCCACATTCAAGCAATTTCCAATCATTCCGTGCAATCTCTGTGGCACTCAGGAAAACCTGCAGCGTCAGGCGATCAAAGCCATGCTACAGGGGTGGGAGAAAGAGTTTCCAGGCCGAGTCGATAGTATTTTCCGCTCCATTCAGAATGTAGCACCATCACAGCTTGCTGACCGTGATCTGCATGATTTTGTCTCGTTGCAAGCAACCGGAATCTCTCTGATACCGACCAGTGCAGGTGGTGAATTCGGTCCTTTGGCTCAAACCTCGGTTAATACCTGGGTTCCGGACAGCGAGCATTGACTCCAGAGCGCAGGCTTTGGTGGTTTCTGCTGGCAATCGCACCTGATTCAGCTACCATGATAAGTAGACAATAGTAATTCGTAAGAAAAACCCGAGAGTCTGGAGCAAACGCCCCGTGAAGCTGAAACCTCATTGCAGCACCTGCAGTTTACATCCTCTGTGCCTGCCACTGGCACTGAATGGGCAGGAAATGGATCAACTTGATGCGATTATTCGTCGAGGGCGTCCGGTGCGAAAAGGGGAAATCCTCTTTCATCAGGGCGACCCATTCAATTCGATTTTTGCGGTTCGGACCGGCACCATCAAGACGTTCACTCTGACTCAGGATGGCGAAGAGCAGATCACCGGGTTTCACCTTGCCAGCGAACTGGTCGGACTCGACAGTTACGATTCAATCAACTACACCGCAACCGCCAAAGCATTGGAAACCTCTAATATTTGTGAAATTCCGGTAGACCGGCTCGACGATCTCTCTGGTCAAATGCCTCAGTTGCGTCGCCAGCTGATGCGGTTAATGGGAAAAGAATTGCGCGAAGAGCAGCAAATGATGATGTTGCTCAGCAAAAAAAGCTCGGAAGAAAGGCTTGCTTCGTTTCTGCTCAACCTGGCCGCACGCTTCAAGCGCCGTGGCTATTCCGGCACCAATTTCAGACTGACTATGTCTCGCAGCGACATCGCAAACTATCTGGGCATGGCGGTTGAAACCGTCAGTCGCATTTTCACCCGCTTTCAGAAGCAGGGGATTCTGGGAAACGGTGACAGCGCCAAAGACATCATCATAGCGAATCTTGTTGCCCTGACTAACCTGGCCAGTCTGGCCGACTGTGAGCGCATCGAGCTGGGTATCAGTGCCTGATCCGGTAAAAAATTGATCAGCGTCAATTGTATCGCCGCATTTGACTGACCCAGATCACCTCCCACAACCTAGGCTCCCTTACACTGTATTCAATTATTCAGCGCATGGGAGCCTGATCATGTATATAGACACTGTTGTATTCGCCAGTTTGCTGACCGTTGGTCTGATGTTCGGTTTTATGGGTATTTGGGGTTTCGTGGTTTACAAGGGACTGCACAAAGAAGAAAAAGATAACTGAAATGACGGGCCCTTGCTTTCGAGGGGCGCTACAAGGTGCCCTCGATCCAGGCCTTGCGATACCGATTGATCATCCAACCGGCGATCGAAAAGCCGGGCGGTATCTTCGGCAGGGCATTGATGGAAAACCAGCCTGCATCCGCAATCTCGTCTTCCTGAAGCCGTATATCGCCACCATCATACTCGGCCCAGTACCCCAACATTAACTGATGCGGAAAGGGCCATGTCTGGCTGCCCTGATAACGCAGGTTAGTGACGCTGACGCCCACTTCTTCCAGAACCTCACGGTGCACTGCTTGCTCGGCCGACTCGCCTGTTTCTATGAATCCGGCCAGCGTGCTGTACCAGCCGCGCGATCGATTACGCACCCCCTGGGCCAGCAAAACCTCGGCCCCGCGAGTAATCAATACAATGATGCATGGACTGACCCTGGGGTAGAACCGCAACCGGCAGGGCTCACATACCATCGCGGGCTCCCCGGCGAGCCCGTGTGTCTGCTGGCCGCACTGACCGCAAAAACGGTGTTGGCGGCGCCAGTCGAGCAACCCTCTGGCTCGGGCAGCCAGCATAAAAGCGGTTTCACTGATGCCAGCGACATCGCGTAATGCCTGTGTAGCCACATTGGCTGATGAGGCTATCCGGCCGGTGTAATATCTATGACCGTCCAGCAAGCCCACAAACTCCTCCTCCTTCCAGGAAAATTGAATATCTCGTCGCTCGTGGATATGGCTGTTTCCGTTTAAAACCAGCTCATCACCATGCCACAACATTATCCGGTCAGTAGGCGCTTGCTCCGGGGCCTTTCCCGGTAATTCAATTCGATGTTGACCTAATTCGTATAGCACCTGATTGCCTCTGTCTGTAACGTCTATAACTGGCTGGCCGAGGTGGAATTATTGCTTACCGGACGCTGACAGGAGCGGTAACGTCAGTCGCACAGCACCGTCTTCATCGCGAATAGCATTGAAACCAAAACGACGGCCCAGCATCAACATGGGAGTATTTTCTGACAACACATCGGCCACCACTGCGCCAACCCCCTGCCTGGCTGCGTAATCCAGTGTTTTCTGCATCAGACGACTGCCAAGCCCGGTACCCTGAAACGTTGTGGACACCATGATCGCAAATTCCATTTCGTTGGTATTAACGTCGGTCCACAATCGTATTTCACCTACGATCGAGCGTTTGGACAAAGCCACAAAAACCATTTCACGGCGATAGTCGATCTGGCACAGTGTCGCCAGCTCACGATGTTCAAAATGCAATCGACTGCCAAAGAAGCGCAAACGCAAGGATTCAGCATCGAACCGACCGTAGAACAATTTCAGTTGGGGCTCATCTTCACCCCGGATCGGTCTCAATGTAACCAATTGGTTGCCTTTCAGCGTGACGGTCTCGACCATCTCACTCGGATACGGATTCAGAGCAGGCCGCTGGAGCTCACCGATACACGCTGCAACACCAATCACCAACAAACTATCACCCGGTTGCAACAACACGTTGGCTTCCAATCCGGCCAGTTGTGGCCAGTCTATAACCATTTGCGCCATGGCTTTGAGGGCTCGTACCAGTTGCACCAGATCATGTTCCAGATCCTCGCTACGCTCGGCCAGCACCTGATACCCGTGTGAACGCATAATCATCTGGCGTGCCAGCGAACTGTTCAGAGGTGGCAATGCGACCTGACGGTCAGCCAGCATGTCGGCTCTGGAGCCGCCCTCGCCAAACACAATAAGCGGACCATAGTCGTCGTCCCGGGTCATACCAAGGCTGAATTGCAAGTGGTCCATCTTGCGCCTCATGGGCTGCACGCCCCAGCCCAAGGTCCTGCTATTCGGGAATTGTTCACTCTTTTCGGTCGCTAGTAATTGCCGGGCATCACGCAACTCATCTTCATTGGCTAGCTCAATGCGAACGCCACGCCAACGCTCTGACGGGGCCGTATCATAGGCAAATGGATAGCAATAAGCCTCGTGTACCAGTCGCAAAGAAGCCGGAAAATAGCGCGGAGTCAGGCGTTGCACTACCTGTTCAAAATCAACTCCGAACGTACTGTCCACCAGACTGAAACCGTATAAACGCATCAGGGCACGGGCCTCTGCCCACGTGAAGTAGCGCCGGCCCTGCTCTGCAATCTGACGGAACAAATCCTGACCTGGCTGACGATCCGGTACAAACCCTAGTGACGTTGAACTTGGGGTTTCACGCAGTCGCTCCTGAGCCAATTCGTGACGAGCCACAATAAAAAAGGCATCTACCGCATCGTTCGGTGAATCGAAATTCAGCAAACCAGCCTGATCAAAACGCTTGCGAGCCTCAACGATACTGACACCACCCATAAAACAGGTCAGATACATCCGGCGGCTGCGTTTGATATAGGGTTGCAGATGGTTTGCGACCTGCGTGCTGTCAGAACGCTGGTTGGGGCTGTGAATCACCAACACGCCCCCTATTGCCGAATCACGTTCCAAAACCTTAAGCACTTCCAGGTAATCCTCTCCCGAGGCCTCGGGAGGCAGAATGGCCGGGTTATAACCGGTCTCATCCGCATACCAGAGGGATGGTAGCTGCTTCTTATGATCCGAGATCCGGGCCAGCTCACCGCCCAGCGCCTGCAATCGCTGGCTCGCCAGCATGGCAGTGCCCAGACCATTACTGACGATGGCCAGGTTAGTACGATGTAACGGCCGGGCCCTGGACAACACTTCCAGACCGCTGAATAGCCCATCTGCGCTATCGACCTGCAGCACACCGGCCCGGGAGAAATATTCATCATCAACCGGGCGACGATCAACCAGACCAAGGGGAACGCTAAGCCTAGCCTGGGTACGAATTGCCAGTACTTTTTTGGAGCGTGCCGCAGCACGCAGTGCAATCAACAGCCGGTTTGCATCCCTGATGTGTTCGAGATGAATCAGAATGGAGCGTACCCGTCTGTCAGTGGATAAATAATCGACGATATCGGAAATTCGCAAGTCGGCACTTGAGCCCACGGTCAGAAAATGGGAAAACCCGATGCCCCGGGCTCCGGCCCAGTCAAGCAGGGCTGACCCCAGTGACGCTGAATGGCCAACGTAGGCCGACTGCCCGGGCAAAGCATTCAGATGTGCAAAACTGGCATTCAGATGCTCATCAGGCACCAGCACGCCCATACAGTTTGGCCCCAGGATACGAATATTGAGCTCTTGCGCCAGTTTCAAAATACGGTCGTTCAGGGTCGTGCCCAATGACAATCTGCGGGAAAGACCACCGGTCAGAATGATTGCTGCTCGAATGCCTACCCGGCCCAGTTGGCGCATCACCCGCAGTAACGACTCTGGTGGCAGACAGATAACGGCCAAGTCAACCGGGTGCGGAATTTCGCGCACATAGCGATAAGCCGGATCGCCAAAAACCGTTTTGTATCCTTTGATGTTCACCGCATAAAGCGGATGCGGATAGTTGCCCTGTCTTAGGTTTTGCATAACCACAGCCCCCATGCTCCCCTGCGTTTCTGAGGCCCCTATTACAGCAATGGATTTGGGTTGAAAAAAATTACTCAGATCGGGCATTCTGCCACCAAAGTAGAAGGAGTGTGGGCTGGGTACGATGTAGCCCCTCGTCTAATGTAGTCGTATACTGACTGTACTTTCAATGGTGATCCCTGATGATTCCAACAGCTTTGCTCCATCATGCGGTGTACCACTTGCACGATATGGGGAACGATCATCCCGAGACACCGCAACGCCTAGACGCTATTCTCAATCAGCTTGAGGCCAGCGGGTTGGGTGCTCAAATGTGCCACCGGGAAGCGCCGCTGGCTACAAAAGAAGCCGTCTTACGAGTGCATCACCCGATCTATGTTGAGCAGCTTGAACGAATCAGCCCTTCGCATGGCCTTATTCTGGCCGATCCCGATACACTGATGGGCCCTTATACCTGGGAGGCCAGCTACCGGGCCGCTGGTGCCGGTATTCAGGCTGTAGACGACATAATGGCTGGACAATACACGCGTGCATTTTGTGCGGTTCGGCCACCTGGCCACCATGCTGAACCCGCTTCGACCATGGGTTTCTGTTTTTTTAACAACATCGCCGTCGCCGCACAACATGCGCGCCATCACCATGGGCTGAAACGCGTCGCCATTATCGATTTCGATGTGCACCAGTGTAATGGCACCATCGAAGCGTTTGCCGATGAACCCGATGTTTTGGTCTGCAGCAGTTTCCAGCATCCATTCTACCCGAACACCCATTGGCAAAGCAGTCACCCGCACATGATCCTAACCCCACTGGTTGCGTTCGCCACTATTGACGATGTCAAGGAAGACTGGGAAGCACGCTGGAAGCCGGCACTGCAGGCCCACCAGCCGGAAATGATTTTTATCTCGGCCGGTTTTGATGCGCATACGCTCGACCCCATGGGCCAGTTGAACTGGCAGACAGAAGACTATTATTGGATCACCCAAGTGATTATGGAACAAGCCGATCAATTGTGTCAGGGCCGTGTCGTATCCATGCTAGAGGGAGGCTATCACCTTAAAGCCCTGGCCAAATCGGCTGAACAGCATATTAGAGCCTTAATGGGCTGTTGATGCAGATTACCCACCAGCATGCGGATCAACATCCAGCTCCCGGTAAGGCACCTCATTGTCGGGCTCTTCCAGACTGATTCGCCCCAGTACACCATTGCGCATTTCCTTCAGGATAATCTCGCTGACTTTATGCCAGTCTACTTCACGACCTTTAATGCAGGCGCGCTTGCGTGCGATAGCCTCCATACAATCCATTGCACCTTCAGGAATGCTGTCGAGTTTGTATCGCTCGATTAACCGCTGCGGATAGCGTTGCATCAGGTAGTCGACGGCAAACAGTGCGATGTCTTCGTATTCAACCGCCGTGTCACGAATAGCCCCGGAGGCGGCTAACCGGTAGCCGCCGACCTCGGATTCGGGCGAGGGCCACATAATGCCAGGGGTATCCATCAGCGTGAAATCATCGGCGATCTGAATGCGTTGCTGGCGACGGGTGACAGCCGGTTCATCGCCAACTCTGGCAATGCGCCGGCCGACCAGGCCATTGATAAGCGTCGACTTACCGACGTTGGGAATGCCTACCACCACCGTACGAACCGGCTTGCCAATTCCGCCACGATAGGGCGCAAGCTTGCGGCATAAATCAGGAATTTTGGCAATTTGACGGCGATCAGTCATGACAATGGGTAAAACGGTTATGTTGGCGTCGTCACTGTAATAGCGGCGCCAGGCTTCAGTAACCTCGGGATCAGCCAGGTCGTCCTTACTGAGTAGACGCACCACCGGTTTGTCTCCACGCGCTTTGGCAATGACCGGATTCATGCTCGATTTGGGCAACCGTGCGTCGAGCACTTCAATAACTACATCGATGCCCGGCATGATTTCTTTGATTTGTCGCCGGGCTTTATTCATGTGCCCCGGAAACCAATTTATTTTTGCCATCGAGGCTGTTACCTGCTATCTAAAAGACCGCAGTGTACCACAGCGTAGCCGCCAACTGCTTCGGCCTTAGGGAGGCTCCCAATAATTCACGCGGAGCTTGCGTGAACTATTCAACGCCGCCCTTGCAGACCCCCCGTATGCAGAATGCCAAGCCGTTGCTGACGCAACTCAGGTTCATCAGCAAGCCGCTGCTCGAGGGCAAGAAAGACTTTACTGGTATAGACCGGATCCAATTCGATACCCTCCCGCTGCTCGAATTGGGTAATAAAAGCGGTTTGCGAGTCCGTAGCTTTTCCAAAACCACGTCCGGCATGACCGGTCCACAATTCATATTGCTCAGGAGTGACTCCCGACTCGGCGAGTTTGCCGATCAGGTCAATATACTGGCCAGGATCGCGATAGACCGGCACACCAATAACCCGAGTTCCAGGTGGAGCAGCCTTAGCAAGCCCCGCCAGAGTGGTACCTGATCCTACCGGGCAAATCAGGGCATCCAGATCATCTCCTGCCAGGCGCCACCAATGAGCAGAGCCGTCAATGGCCTCAGAGGACCAGCCACCTTCGGGAATGAACAGACTGGACTCATCAGGACATGCCCACTGCTCGAACTCGGCCGTACCCCGCAGTCTGTAATGGTCACGCTCCAGAAACACCAGGGTCATACCCCAGCGCTGACAGTCTCTCAGGGTTGCAGACCAGACCCCAGGCTCAGGACCTCTTACCAGTCCTGTCGTAAAAACCCCAAGAACCCATCCGGCATAAGCCAGTGCATGCAAATGATTAGAATAGGCCCCACCCACCGAAACCAGTTGTCGAACGCCCAACTGACAAACACGTTGCAGCCAGGGAAGTAGTTTGAACCATTTATTGCCAGAAATTATGGGATGCAGATGATCGCCCCGAACTGTGTAAACCAGCGGTGACTGCGACCAGGGCGTCCGGTCAACGGTCAGCAACTGTGGATCTGCGGGGAGACGGGAGTCACTCAACAAACACCGATCGCCTTTACTGATCTGGGTGCTCAACTGGATTTGCGAAAAGCCGTGACATTACCGGATACTAATCGATGGCGTGAGCAAAAATTATGAGTCCCAGCTTCGAAATCACTGGGTTGATCTACACGCTTGACCGGCACACCACATTCATTGCACTCGGGGCTATCGTAGTGAATCAGCCAGGCTTTATATTGCTCCAGTGTTACACCGCATTTCTGGGCAGCAAAAGCCATAGGCCGTTCCAGATAATCACCCAATTGCCGCGAAGGCATGCTGATGTGCCCGGCACCTGGATGATAGGCGACGAAAACCAAATCAAGACCGTCTAAACGATCAAGCATATCGTCGTTTATATCCTCACTCTGCTCCAGTTCGACGATTTGCTCAGACAATGCCTGCACTTGAGCATCAGACTTGCCCAATGCCTCTTTGAGCTCTTCGACTTCGAAATTCTTTTCAGTCAGCGTCTCTTTCAACGCGACCACTTTATCCTGCTCATCGGCTGCTGAATTTTGTTGCGAATGCAATGCTTTCAAATGTTCATTCTTCAGTTCATCGTGACGCTCTTTCAGGGTGTCGGTCTGCTCGCCAAGCACTAGGTGTTCACGTTCCAACTTACGGTAATTTGATTGCAACTTATCAAACAACACCTTGGATTGATTGGTCTGTTGTTCAAGCTCCTGAATCCGGTTGCGATAGGTCTGGGCTTCATTACGCATGGCGCGCTTGACCTGCTCAATCTCTTCTTTGTGCTGCTCTTCCAGCCCATGGATGCGTTGTTTCTGTCGCCGTGCCAGCAGCGCCAGCTTTTCCTGATAATCACGCGCCTGTTTCACCAGTTCAGCTTTGAGCTCCGCTTCGTTATTATTGAGCGCCTGGGACTCTACCTGGTCGGAAATTACGGGCAGGTCTTCGAAGTCACCTAGATCGTCGACTTGTTCGTTGATCACCGGCGGCTCCATCGGAGAAGACGATCTGGTCGGGGCTGCGTTGGTGGTAATGTAAGCGTCTTGTTGCTCATCGGTAATGATGCCCAACTTATTGCGTCGCACCGCTTCGTGAATCAGCTGGAAGTGATTCAGCCCATCGCGCGTCCTGGGTTCCCAGAGTTCACGTTGATACCAGGATACCGAACACTGACTGCGACAGGCGAGTCGTATTGGCCCCTGACCCAGATCGGGGCCGGAACCAGCAGTGCCTGCCAAATGACGCAAAGGAATATTCCAGTCCTGGTCGGCGAAGCCACGATCATCGAATTCTATGAGAAAGAGAACAACGCTATGTACTTCCAGGTTGGGGGTGATTTTAAGATAGGCTGCCTGTACTTCACGGGACGCGAGTCCGGTCATCCCGACGACACCATCGAGCACCGCTTCAAACTCGGTATAACGCATTTCTTTGGTGATGCCTTTGCGACCAAAGAAAAAGACCGCCTCGATCAATTCTTTGCTGTTGCGATATGCCATACCTAACCTCTACTCGATCCCCATACCACCCGAACGATGCCCGGATGCAAGATCGGTTGTTATCCATCAACCGATGCTCAGCCAGAATTACCTGCCAGACACTCGTTAGTCACGCGAATCAGTCTGTAATATATGAAAACCAGACAGCGACGATAAAAGAGTGACTCTGCACAACAAAGTTTAACCCCTGTTTGTCACCAGAGGTGTGATCTGATCGTCAATTGACTAGCTAAGTATGGACCAAAGCACAAGAGTGTGACCAATGTAGTGCTAAATAGTCGATTTGACTCCCTATACCAATGCCATCAGGCAAAAAGTGCGTAAAACGTCCTTGCTCTGGATCTCGTCTATGGCTTTAGAGCAGCTCTGACTAAAGTCGACTCTACAGTGCGGCAGCCAGTTCCGAACCCTGGCGAATGGCGCGCTCGGCATCCAATTCACCGGCTTGCATAGCACCGCCCACACGATGCGCTTTGACACCCTGCAGTGCAAGGGCTTCAAACAGATCAAGTCGGGATTCCTGGCCGGCGCAGATCACCACTTGATCCACCGGCAAGCATTGCTGCTTGTCATCGACAAGTAAGTGCAATCCTTCATCATCGATGCGCTGGTATTCGACGCCGGTTACAAAATGAACACCCTTCGCTTTAAGGGCTGCCCGGTGAACCCAGCCGGTTGTCTTCCCAAGATTTTTCCCCATCTTGCTGGCCTTGCGCTGCAACAGCCAGACTTCTCGCGGACTGGGCTCGGGCTGCGGGTCAACAAGACCACCCCGGCCCGTCACCGACAAATCAACACCCCACTCACGGCCAAATGCCTCGATATCCTGGCTTGGTGAATGACTACCGTGTACCAATACTTCACTGACATCGAAACCAATACCGCCAGCCCCCACGACCGCAACACGCTTACCAAGTGCAACATTACCACTAACAAGGTCGGTATAAGACACCACCATAGGATGATCAACACCCTCTATGGCGGGCGTTCGTGGCACTATACCGGTGGCTATCACTACTTCGTCAAAATCGGCCAGATCGTCCACTGTTACCCGCCTGCCAAGTTCAAACACAACCTGATTACGCTCGAGCTGCACCTTAAAATAGCGCAGCGTTTCGTAAAATTCTTCCTTTCCGGGAATGCGTTTGGCCAAATTGAACTGACCACCGATCTCATTATGGTCATCAAACAGCGTCACGTGATGACCTCGTTGCGCTGCCACTGTTGCTGTCGCCAAGCCACCCGGACCGGCACCGACAACCGCAATACGCAAGGGTTGCTCAACAGGTAGATAGTTCAACTCAGTTTCGCGACAAGCGCGCGGATTAACCAGGCAAGAGGTTAGCTTCATTTCAAAAATATGATCCAAGCAAGCCTGATTGCATGCGATACAGGTATTGATCGCTTCGGCATCACCTTGCTTTGCCTTGTTTACAAAATCTGCATCGGCAAGAAAGGGTCTTGCCATCGACACCATGTCGGCCTGGCCTGACGCAACGATATGTTCAGCCACTTCAGGTGTATTAATACGGTTACAGGCCACTACAGGAATACTGACTTCGCTGCGGATTCGTTCGGTAACAGCCGCAAAGGCCGCTCTTGGAACGGACGTAACAATGGTGGGAACCCTCGCTTCATGCCAACCGATACCGGTATTGATCACGTTAACGCCTGCATCCTGCATGCGTTTGGCCTGAATCACGATCTCATCCCAGGTATTGCCATCGTCAACCAGATCAATCATCGACAGACGGTAGATCAACAGAAAATCCTCACCACACACCGCCCGGATCTCCTGGATAATACGTTCGGCCAGCGTGATGCGATGCTCTATGTCGCCGCCCCATTCATCCTCTCGATGGTTAGTGCGAGGCGCTGTAAACTGGTTGATCAGATAACCTTCCGAGCCCATCACTTCGACCCCGTCATAACCGGCTTGCTTTGCAAGGCGGGCACACTGTGCAAAGTCGGCGATGGTGCGCTCTATGTCTTGTCCCGTCAGTTCGCGTGGCTTGAAAGGGTTTATCGGGGCCTGCAATGCCGAGGCCGATACGTTGTTGGGAACATAGGCATAGCGCCCGGTGTGCAGAATTTGCAGACAGATTCGTCCACCCTCAGCGCGCACTGCATCGGTTATCAGCCGATGGGACTCTGCTTCCTCATTCGTGGTGAGTTTGGCAGCCCCGGGATACGTCACGCCCTCATCATTCGGGGCAATGCCGCCCGTTACAATCAGGGCAACACCGCCGCGGGCTCGCTCCGCGTAAAAGGCAGCCATCCGTTCAAACCCATGTTTGGCCTCTTCCAGACCCGTATGCATTGAACCCATCAAAAAGCGATTTTTCAGGGTAAAGGGCCCTACGTCGAGAGGGGTAAACAAGGCTGGGTATGTCTGGGTCATGGTTGAACCTACCATCCGTTTCAAACGATCGTTTTAATGCTGCAATAGCACCATAGCCTCTGGCGGGAGTCAAGCATGACATCAGGGTTTGACTTGTTAACAGAATTGGTTAGCTAGCGGCACCGGCAGTGCTAAAAAAGTCTGCAGGAATTTAATGATATTACATAGGGAATGGTGACGACCTAAACTTAACGCCTTACTGGTCTGAACAGGCAGACTATAGTCGGTTTTACAGAGGAATTAGTGATGATATGCAGAAGAGCGTATATGTTCGGATGGCGTTCCAGCTCGCGACCCTGGTCTTACCTTTCCTTACTACCTTACTCTTTCTTCACTTAAAATGGCGGAACGGACGAGACTCGAACTCGCGACCCCCGGCGTGACAGGCCGGTATTCTAACCAACTGAACTACCGCTCCACGGTATGGTGGGTGTGAACGGGATCGAACCGCTGACCCTCGCCTTGTAAGGGCGATGCTCTCCCAGCTGAGCTACACACCCACAACAAGCCTTATTGCGCACTCTCTGGCTTATCATCTTCACGGTCCAATTCTGTGAACCTCGAAAGTGGACCGCATTTTAGCGATTTTCTCAATTAAGTCAAACGTTTAGCGCAGATTATTTTACCAGAACCAGGACCATGTCGGGCCAATAGGTAATCAGCAAAACAACACCCATCAGCACCAGCATCATTGGTAGAGTAGCGATGTATAGCTCAGTGATAGATCGTTTGAACCGGTAACTGGCGATGAACAAATTCATGCCTACTGGAGGGGTGAAGTACCCTATCTGCATATTGGCCACGAATATAATACCCAAATGAATTGGATCGATCCCATATTCCAGAGCAACCGGCAAAATCAGGGGTACGATAATAATAAGCGCCGCGAAAATGTCTAAAACCGCTCCCAACGCTAGCAAACCAACGTTTAAAAACAGTAGAAATACCCAGCGGCTATCGATATGGGTACTGACCCAATCGAATACCTGAGCGGGTACCTGAAGATCAACCAGCAGATTGGTAAAAGCAAGCGCCACACCCAGAATCAGTAAGATACCGCCGACCATTTTCATCGACTCAGCAGCCACTGCCGGTAAACGTCGCAACGGTATTTCACGGTATACCGCAGTTTCAATAATCAAAACATAAAGGGCCGTGATAGCAGCAATATCAGAGACCACCAGCCAGCCACTGAACAGGCCGCCAACAATGATCACCGGGATACCCAGCTCCCATTTTGACTCCCACAGAGCCCGGCCAAGCTCTCTAGCATTAAAAGGGGTTAGCGGCACGGGTTGATGGCGTTGTTGCCACAACCCTAGCAGCCACAGTGCCACTATCATAATCAACGCAGGGATCAGACCGGCCAGGAAAAGGGATTGAATTTCAACTCCCTGAACATTCATTTGCTGGGCTACAATGCCATACAGAATCAGTGGAATGGCCGGAGGCAATAACAAACCAAGACTGCCTGAGGTCGTAATCAGCCCCAGTGCAAAGCGTTCTGTATAACCGGCCTGAGTCAGGGCAGGCAGCAAAAGAGCACCAAGCGCAACAATGGTAACGCCTGAACCACCAGTGAGCATGGTAAAAAAAGCACACGCCAGCAATGCAATTAGGATCATGCCACCTGGCAGCCAACCCAGTGCAGCACGAGACATACGCACCAGACGATGCGCGGTCTGGGATTCACTGAGTAAAAATCCGGCAAAAGCAAAGAGCGGCAAAGCCATCAGCAACGTGTTCTCTGTTAGCCGGTAAAGCTCAATAGGCAGCACCATCAAATCAATGTCGCTGCTCCAGAATCCCCACGCAGCCGCTGCCAGGATTATTACAAAAAGAGGCGCACCCAACGCCGCCACCAATGCCAAAAATGCCGAAATCAGGATATTCATAGGCTGGACTTCACCGGCGGATAGAAGATGTTTAACGTAAAACGGAAACTCATCCAGGCAAATCCGAGCGGCATGATCAGTTCGAATGGCCAAACCGGTAAATCAGCAAATGCCGTTCCACCAAAACGCCATTCATCCAGCACAAAACGGACGGAATGCCACGCCATCAAACCTGTCACGAAGGCCGCAAAAGCTTGTGTGAGCGCTGCAACCAGCACCGCAGCGCGGTCACTCAGATAATGACGCAACGCATCAATGGCAATATGCTCTCCCGTCCTGGTTGCGACCATAGCACCCAGGATAGCCAGCCAAAGCACTAGCATGCGAGTAAAAGGATCGATCCAGTACCAGCTGGTATCAGCGAGATTACGCAACCCGATCTGGAGCACGCTCAGGGTCATCATCGTCAGCAGCGTTGCAACCAACAGCAAGCGCTCAACAGAAGCTACTCCAAAATCGAGCCGGTGCCAGAAAGTCATTACATCTCCCGCTCGGCATCCAGAATAGACATAACTTCCTGATAGATATCATCTGAAAACTGATTGCGATCTATCAGCAGGCTGGTCGCTGCGACAGATTCTGCTTCCAGGGCGGCCCGATCCATATCACTCAAATCCAGGATGTTGATACCCAGCGTTTTCAATGCGGCAAATGAACGCAGGTTATCCTGACGGGTTTGCCGGTCGATGGTTCGGCTCGCTGCGCGGAACTGAGCGTCGACAATAGCCTGATCTTGCTCCGAAAGCTTATTAAAAGCGCGTTCAGACAAAGCAACAATGGCGTAGGTATACATAAAGGGGGCGTCCGTTAGATAGTCGACTCGTGCGTACCATTGCAGGGTTATCGCTCCGACTGGAGGCGCGACAATGGCGTTTATAGCCCCCGTCTGCAAAGCGGTAAGTACATCGCCGATATTAAGTACAATCGGATTTATATCAAACGCTCTCGCTATTTGTTCAGAAAACGGATCATTGGCAGGCAGCCATAGCTTTTGCGCCTTGAGCGTCTCTAACGAGGTAATAGGCTCCTGGCTCATGCCATAAGCAAAGCCCGCTTCGATCAAACCAAAGGTTTGCCAGCCACCGTCTGCAAACCCCTGCTCTATTTCCGGGGCCAATTGCTCGCGAACCGCATCAACTTCGTCATAATTGCGAAATAACAATGGGGCATTGAGAACCTGAGAATCCCGATAGGAACCAGCCAAAGCGCCACTTTGTACCAAAGCACCCTGTAACTGACCGATACGAATTTTACGCTGAACTGCTTGATCATCACCCATCACGCCGCCTGGGTAGTATCGAATATCGACCCGGCCTTCGGTTTGCTCTTTGATGGCGTTGCCCGCTCGACGCAGCTCATTGAGCACAGCATTGCCATCGGGATACTGGGTCGAAATCTTCAACTCCTCTGCCAACGCCGTTGCCGAAACTGCAGCGAGGGTCAGGGTCGCGATTATCGAGCGAATCAGGGTCATAGAAACCTCTTAGGGGGTGAAAGTCCCGGTTAAAAGTAGTCGCTGGCGCTTGCCAGTAACCGTTCGGCCTGCTGTTGGGCATATATATTTTGCAGGGTCAGGCCTTCAACATACGGATCCCGGCTTAACGCATCCTGAAGCAAACGATCGTGCAGGTCACGATCAAATATCAGACGGGCAAACTGAGAAGCGTAGTAAACCTGAATGATCAAATTCTGACCGTCGGCCGCATCCAGTGCTTGCTCATAATAATTTTGCGCAACATCAGGTTTGCCACCGAGGCTGGGTGGTAAAATGCTGTTCATTACGCCCAAGTAAAGCAATGCTGTACCGCGTTCGTAGCCCGGCTCGATGGCGACAGTGCGCTCCAGAACAGCTTGAGCTTGGCCCAGTTGAGCCACAGCAAGCCAGTCGCTACTGTTGTTTTGAATGAAGCTGGCCCAGGCGGTGCCCAGCGTGTAAAGAAAGGGAAGATCAACGGGCTTATCCCACTGGGCGAGTGTGTTGGCTATCTGATCCGGTTTTATCTCGCGTAATCCACAGGCATTTCGATCATAGATACAAAACGCTGAAAACGCATAATCAAGCGCTTTGGTCGACATCTTACGCCGGCGTTCGATCTCAACCGGATCAATAAAAACCCCTGCATAGGCGCCATTCAAAGCGGCCGCCGTGAGCTGCAATTGCTCATTATTCGGATAGGTCTTAACCAGCGCATCGACCATCAGCAGATAACTGGGCAGGCCATCCTCAACGGTCGAAAGATCATCGCTGTTGAGAATGGAACTGGACAGATTGGCAGGCAACTGACGGGTGGCGCATCCGACCAGCACCAGGCTCACAACTAAAACACTGTACAAACGACTCATAACACAGTTCCCGTGATTACCGACAAATGATTTAACAACAGATCTCCCTGCCCTCTAGTTAAGAGGCTTTCAGGACAATTCGACCACTGATCTTTTTTCAGGCACGATCGTCTGATCAAGCGGCTTAACCTTTTCCCGACCACGGTTTAATGGATAGAGTGTATAGTCCGACCAGAATGCAACTAGGCTAAAGCGTTCAATCACCTGCTGGTTATACCGCTCCTTACGGGCTTTATGTTCGTCATAACCCTGATAATTCAATATTTGCAAGCAATCAGAACATACCACGGATGACTTGCCCAGGGCTCGTAAGTCAGTACCCACCATCAGCAGGTGCTTATCAGGCAACCTTTCGCACATTGCCACATGCATTACCTCATCATCCAGCACCGCAATGCGGCTGTTCTTGTAGCACAAAGAATGATCCAGCAGTCGGCCTAACGCTGTACGAGGTAACTGCAAACCTGTACGCACCAGCACGGAACGCTCATCTCCGGTCAAGTGCAGCAGCGGATCGAAGAGTTCGAACTGACCCAACTGCTCGGTACCCATTTGTGCCCGCATTCGGTTAAACGGTTCAAAATTCAGGAAATCAATGAGTTTCAAGTTACAAATCCTGATCTTCAAGCATGGTTGCTATGCGACTTTCTGCATCGGTACGCAATCGAAATTCAACCCGACGGGACCGTTCACTGTCTTCATTGCCAGCTGTACCCAAAACAGGTTTGGATGACGACAAGCCATTGGCCGTCATATGCTCCTTAAGCCAGACCCTCTGGTTACTCACGGCAGGGAGATTCAACACATAGGCCAACGTCGACCGAGTTCGCTCCTGACTCAGCCCCATGTTCAGAATGTAGGCTTCATCTTCCGTCTGCCCCAGCCAGCCACTGGACGTGTGCCCTTCTATGCGGACCTCGGCGATATCATCACGGTACTTTTCAGAGGTTATAATACGCATATAACGGGGGAAGAACTCGGTGAGAATAACCTCAAATGCCGGGCTCAAATCGCTTTCGCCACGGCCAAATATAAGGGATTCACGGTTAAATCGAATACTCAGATCCGGATTTACTTCAGCACCCCAACGCTCAAGGTCCGGCTCAAATTCTACCCGCAAATCATTGTATAGCTGGGTTCGTAGCCGATCATAAAGCACAGCCACATCACGGATTTTGTCGCGTTCGGCTTCAGCATCGACCATAAACACAATGGCAAGAAGCAAGAAAACCATCATCAGGCCTGCCATCAAATCACTGACAGAAACCCAGTGTTCTTCCTGCTCAATGTGCTCGCCATAATCTCTCATTTGGTTTGCTCGGCCATCCGCACCAGATCATGCAATTTGTCGGTCAGAGGGGTGTAATCGTTGACAAATTTTTCGGACAAAGCCGTAAGCTGGTAGCCAAATGACTTCATTGCCCGGTTTAGTTCGTCCTCCAGCGCCTGGTCCATCTGCTTCATTTGCTCATCATTGCGCTCAAGCAACCGGGTTAACTGAGTACCGATACTCTGCTGGGCACGCTCAGTACCGTCGATGAGAACATCGCTCACCTGCTTAACCGTATCGCGAATATCAGTTGCTGAGCCTTCCAGCAGCATGCGCATTTGCTTGCCTTGGGTTTCCACCAGCTGCTGCATACCCTCGGTTAGCTGCAATATACGAGTTTCTAGCTGGGGCAACCCTTGCTGAGCATCGACAACGAGACTGGAAAAGGTCGACAGATACTCACGCAGGTTTTCACTTTGTGTTTGCAACGTCGACAGCAATGCCTCCATACCCTCGGCAACGCTGGTGAAAGATTGGGTCTGCTGGATAAGGCGTTCGAAAGATTCTGCCCCCAGCTTGGCGCTTTCAGCGCTCTGGCGGTTACTCTGCACCAACGTTTCAATGGATTCGCGATGTTCCTTCTGCCACACAATCATCTGACCGACCGCTTCATTCAACTGTCGGAAATTCTCGCCGTACTGCTCCTCAATACGGGTATTAAACTCGCGCATGACATGGCCAATAGCTTGTTGCAGCGCCTGCTGGTTTGCCTCGGTCATATCTGACTGATAATGCCTGATGGTACTCTCAAGCTGCTGTTGCTGCGCCATCTGAGCATCGTGCTGCTGTTTCAGCAACGAACTGACCGGCTCCGCATCTTCCGTAGCCAGGTGATTGGATATGCGCTCCAGATGCCAGGCCAAATCATCCATGGTTGCCGTTTGCCTGGATTCCCGATGGGCACGAACGCGCATGGTGGCGACCGCGTAACGAAACTTGATGCTCAGTGCACCCAGCAAGCCGGCGATGGATGTCCAGAATGCGGTTTTCAGGCCTTCCAGCAGAGCGGGCACACTGGATTGTATCGCTGTCGTATCGAATTCAGCCAGACCCAGTGCAACTCCGAGAAACGTGCCGAAAATGCCAATACTAGTAAGAATACTGGGGGTATAGTTGGCTGTGTGAGCCGAATACACCGGACCGTGAAAATACAGCAGCAAAACACCGATAACGCCGATAAACACCCAGGTCAATGTCGAGAAGGATGCCACTATCTCCATGTTACACCTATACCGTAGAAAGCGACTGGCAGTATGCCACTGGCAGGCTTGCGCCTCAAAGCATGAGTGATTCCAAGCAAATGAAAGTTGCCGACTGGCCTTGGTTCAGTTCTTGGCAAGAGCTAAGCCATTGCGCTGCGAAATGCGTCGAAATGCCGCCCACTTGAGCAAACCGTTTTGCCTCCGGCACAGCCTCTGGTAAATTATTCAGCCTCCCTGGCACTCAATAAAAAGGCGGCCAGTAGCCGCCTTTTTATTGCTGGCAAAGCCACTAGCCAAGATAGCTGAGCAATACGCCCGCGGCTACCGCAGAGCCAATTACTCCGGCCACGTTTGGACCCATGGCATGCATCAGCAGGAAGTTCTGGTTGTTGTTCTCAAGTCCGACTTTATTGGATACCCGGGCCGCCATTGGCACCGCCGACACGCCGGCAGAACCGATCAAGGGGTTGATCGGTGTTTTAGACATAACGTTCATCAGTTTGGCCATTAAAATACCCGTTGCTGTACCGGCACAAAAGGCAACGAGACCCAGAGCAAGAATACCCAGCGTCTCCAGGTTCAAGAACGCATCAGCACTGAGCTTGGAACCGACGGCCAATCCCAGGAATATCGTGACAATGTTCATCAGAGCATTTTGAGCCGTGTCACTCAGTCGATCAACAACGCCACTTTCTTTCATCAGATTGCCGAAACAGAACATACCCAGCAGTGGCGCCGCAGACGGCAAGAACATTGCGACGATGATCAATACCATGATCGGAAACGAAATCTTCTCGCGCTTACTGACGACTCGCAGCTGAGTCATGGTAATTTTGCGCTCAGCTTTGGTCGTAAGGGCACGCATGATCGGTGGTTGAATCAGCGGAACCAGTGCCATATAACTGTAGGCAGCTACAGCAATAGCACCCAGATACTCGGGCGCCAGACGGCTGGCGACAAAAATTGATGTAGGACCATCAGCCCCGCCAATAATCCCGATAGCAGCCGCATCTGCGAGCGAAAAGTCCATCCAGCCCATGGATGACATCCAGACCGCTCCGATAATCGTGCCAAAAATACCAAACTGCGCCGCTGCACCCAAAAACAGTGTTTTGGGATTAGCCAGCATGGGCCCGAAATCGGTCATCGCACCGACACCCATAAAGATAAGCAGCGGAAAGACCCCGGTCTCAACCCCAAGGTGGTAGACGTAATACAGTAAACCACCAGCGGCCTCAAGGTTGCCGTCTGCAGCATAGATCGGTTCCGCGTACATGCCGGCCCCTGGAATATTGACCAAAATAGCGCCAAAACCGATCGGTAGTAACAACAGTGGTTCGAAGCGTTTGTTAATGGCCAGGTATATCAGCCCCAGACCTACCAGAATCATGATCAGTTGACCGGGTGTCATATTGGCGGCACCCGACTGACTGAATAGCACGTTCAGTTTATCCATCTTCTTTATGCCCTCACAGTGTCAGCAGGGTATCGCCAACGGACACCGAGTCGCCTTCTTTGACCTGAACAGTCCCAACCGTACCGACCTGGGGTGCACTCACCTCGGTTTCCATCTTCATGGCTTCAAGAATCATCAGTACCTGACCCTCTTCAACGCTGTCTCCGGGCTCAACCAGGATCTTGAAAATATTGCCAGCCAGCGGTGCTGGCACCTCGGTCCCACTCTGAGCAGGCGAAGTTTCTGCTGCGGATACGTCTCCACCCTCAGTGATGTCGGTTTTATAGATCTTGCCATTGATCGATACGCTGACATCGCCGCCCGCATCGACCTTTGCCACGTAGGACTTACCATTTAGCGCAACGGTATAGGTCGCAGACTCGGCATTGCCTGGTGTTGCTGCGGGCACAGCCGCAATAGCAGGCACCGGCTCAAACGCATCCGCATTGCCGCGGTTCTGCAAATACTTCAAACCGATTTGTGGGAACAGAGCATAGGTAAGCACGTCGTCGACCGCCGCGTCGGCAAGCGCAAAACCCTTATCTTTGGCAATTTGTTCCAGCTCGGTGCTCAGCTTGTCCATCTCAGCCTCAATCAAATCGGCTGGACGACAGGTAATGGCTTCTGCACCATTAAGTACCTTTGCCTGCAATTCACTGTTAAAGGGTGCCGGTGCTGACCCATATTCGCCTTTGAGAATGGCCTGTGTTTCCTTGGAGATCGACTTATAACGCTCACCTGTCAAGACATTCAGCACTGCCTGGGTACCGACAATCTGAGAGGTAGGAGTAACCAGCGGAATATAGCCGAGATCTTTGCGTATACTGGGAATTTCATTCAAAACTTCGTCGAATTTATCTCCTGCACCCTGCTCTTTGAGCTGGCTTTCCATATTGGTCAGCATCCCCCCTGGGACCTGGGAAACCAGAATACGTGAATCAACGCCGCGCAACTGCCCTTCGAACGCGGCGTATTTCTTACGCACCGCCCTGAAATAGGCCGCGATCTCTTCAAGTTTGAGCAAATCAAGACCCGGATCCCGGTCAGTACCGCGCAGTGCAGAAACGATTGACTCGGTCGGAGAATGGCCGTAAGTCATTGACATCGACGAGATTGCGGTATCGACATGGTCAATACCGGCTTCAATAGCTTTTAACAGTGTCATGGACGACAAACCTGCCGTCGCATGGCAATGCAGGCTGATTGGAATGTCCAGATCATTTTTCAATCTACTGACCAGTTCGAACGCCTCATAGGGGGTCAAAATGCCAGACATGTCCTTGATCGCGAGTGAATCGGCGCCCATGTCTTCGATCTGCTTGGCCAGTTCAACCCAGTTTTCCGTATTATGGACCGGGCTGGTAGTGTAGGAAATTGTTCCCTGGGCATGGGCACCATTGGCTTTGACGGCTGCCATGGCACGCTGCAAGTTGCGTGGATCGTTCATCGCGTCAAAGACCCGAAAAACGTCAACACCGTTTGTTACAGCGCGTTCGACAAAGCGGTCTACCACATCGTCCGCATAGTGGCGGTATCCAAGCAGGTTCTGACCGCGCAACAGCATTTGCTGGCGAGTTTTGGGCATTGCTTTTTTAAGTTCACGAATGCGATCCCAGGGGTCCTCGCCCAGATAACGAATGCAGGCGTCAAACGTAGCTCCACCCCAGGATTCCAATGACCAGTAGCCGATCTGATCGAGCTTCTCGCAAATCGGAAGCATGTCATCAATACGCAATCGGGTTGCGAATAGCGACTGATGTGCATCGCGCAGCACAACATCGGTCAGCTTTATTGGGTTTTTATTAGCACTCATGGCAATCGCCCTTAGCGTTCAATTAAATGGGTTGGCAATGATCAGCGGCCGTGTACGGCTTTTACGGCAGCCGCAACGGCGGCCAGCTCAGACAGATCCTCCGCAGAGGAAGTCCGCTTCTTACGTTTGGGCTCAGGCTCCGGCAGTCCAAAGAAACGCGTAATCACCCGAGACATGATGGTGGTACCAATCACCAGAACGGTTAAGAAGACGAATACGGTTCCCATGCCCATGAGCATGAGCATCAAACCTTCTGATAACAATTCAGACATTGCGGGATCCTTAGATTGACCGACGCTTATTAGGTCGTACCTGCCACCACTGCACCGGTGCGTCGTGCACGGCAATCAGGGCCTGGAATCGATCTGTGAATAATATGTTGCAGCTGTTACTGTCAAGGCAGCACTATGATCCGCAGTGTAGAGTACCCCAAACGAGAGATTTGGCGCAACAGAGGCCGGTTCGGCAATCTTCGCAACAAGCTATTTCAATATACTGAATTGACTGGGTTTTTTACTCTTGTTTCGACGTTTGTCTAAGGTAAACTTCGCGCCGGCTCTGACATAGAAAGTGCCGTCTTTTTTCAATCCGAGACAAATCATGCGACTGATTCTGGCCCCGATGGAAGGGCTCGCCGATGTTTACTTGCGCCGCCTGATCACTGCTCAGGGTGGCTTTGATCGTGTGGTGTCAGAATTTGTTCGCGTGGTCGATCAAAAGCTGCCCAAATCGGTGTTTTATACAGTCTGCCCGGAACTGCGACAGGGCAGCAAAACCGATAGCGGTACACCGGTTCGTATCCAGCTGTTGGGCAACAACCTCGAAGCGATGGCAGCCAATGCACAGCGCGCCGTTGATCTAGGTTCCGACGGTATCGACTTGAATTTTGGTTGTCCCAGCAAAACGGTCAATCGCAGCCAGGGCGGTGCTGTATTACTGCGTGAACCCGAGACGTTGTTTCATGTGGTAAAAGCCGTTCGTGATGCCTTGCCTGCCTGGGTCGCTGTCTCCGCCAAAATGCGGCTGGGCTATGACGATACCGAATTGATGCTGGACAATGCCCGAGCCATCGTCGACGCTGGCGCTACTGAACTGACCGTCCACGCTCGAACACGTGCGCAGGGTTATGCACCCCCTGCTCATTGGCTTGAACTCGCTCGCATTCGAGACGTCATCAACATCCCGCTGATCGCCAACGGTGACATATGGACACCGACAGACTACCTGCGCTGCCAAGAAATCTCCGGCACCCCGGACGTCATGCTCGGACGAGGTGCCATTCGCAACCCGGATCTGGCATGCAGAATTCGGGAACAAAATGAAACCCCCATGGATTGGCATTGCTTGTCTGGCCTAATATTTCAATTCTGGCGAGAAGTGCGGGTGCAGATGCCAGAAAAGTACTGTGCTGGCCGCTTGAAACAGTGGCTGAACCACCTGCGAATTGATCACCCGGATGCAGAAGCTCTCTGGCATAAGGCGCGTTCACAGCGGTCCTGTATCAGACTGGATGAACTGATTGAGTCATTGAATAGGGGATAAAGTGCGCTGACCAACATTTTTCGTGGCCTGCAGGCTACCAAAAAGGGATCGTGGAAATGGGAAAATTCTGTGTCCAACTCTAAAAGCCAAGCTTAGATAGGAGACGATACTCGGAAAAAGTAAATGGCGCGCCCGGCACGATTCGAACGTGCGACCGCCTGGTTCGTAGCCAGGTACTCTATCCAGCTGAGCTACGGGCGCGTATGACACCGAAAGCTTAACCTCGTCGGCTTCGAGGGGTTTTAACCAAATACACCCTGGGTGCATTGCTGTATAACGCTCTGTTTCAACCCTGAACTCATGACCAATCAAGAATGAAACAAAAATGGTGCGCCCGGCACGATTCGAACGTGCGACCGCCTGGTTCGTAGCCAGGTACTCTATCCAGCTGAGCTACGGGCGCGTACTGTGACAAAAAAAAGAACATTTTCGCCGTGCTATCTGAGTTGTCACGGTGCTTAAACACAGACCTGACAAGTCAGAATACTGATGGCGGAGAGAGAGGGATTCGAACCCTCGATAGGATTTCTCCTATACACCCTTAGCAGGGGCGCGCCTTCAGCCACTCGGCCACCTCTCCAAACAACGGCGCAAATATTACCATGTTTTTCACAAAAGAAAAGGAAAAACTTCAATAAAATGAAGAGATTAGCTTCGCTTTGTCATGATACGCCTGTCGCCGCTGACTACAGTTCATCCTCACCTTCGGGATGGCCCATCTCGCGCTGTATACGCTGATAAATTTCTTCGCGGTGCACGGCGACATCCTTGGGTGCATTGACACCAATGCGGACCTGGTTACCTTTAACTCCCAACACTGTCACGGTCACTTCATCACCGATCATGAGTGTCTCACCTACACGGCGTGTCAAAATTAGCATCTAAAGTCTCCTAAATGTCCTGGACACATCCAGCATCCAGCTCCTATTTGTGTAGCCGGCCATTAATGATCCAATCCTGCGGATCAACATTCCTTTAACAAACACACATCAGAGTATTGACCACGTACATTAAAAATAAAGCACGTTTGCATACAGTTTAGCAGCAACTCGGCCATATCCACACTTGTTTGCCTGTCACTCCGGGCAGTGGAGTTCAGGCCAGTCGTCATCGCAACCGACTATCTGTCGGTCTAGCGATTCTGTTCACGCGCGCTCAGCTCGAAAGCGGAATGCAGTGCGCGGACTGCGAGCTCAAGATAGCGTTCCGCAATCACCACGGCTACCTTGATCTCAGAGGTAGAAATCATCTGAATATTAATATTCTCTGCGGCCAGCGTATCGAACATTTTCGAGGCAACGCCCGCATGTGAACGCATACCCACACCAACGATTGACACCTTGGCTATGTTTGCGTCACCTCGCACTTCACGTGCGCCAAGGTCGCTGGCCACTTCGTCCAGTACCTTTTTGACCCGCTCGAAATCATTGCGATGAACGGTAAAGGTAAAGTCCGTCGAGTTGTCATCTGC
>Ga0307970_1000066_pt1 | contig 57203 bp, 52 predicted proteins | sample OrgLakmetagen712_FD_202093 | JGI IMG/M metagenome (GOLD analysis project Ga0307970, IMG submission 202093) | Saline water microbial communities from Organic Lake, Antarctica - #712 | ecosystem: Environmental > Aquatic > Non-marine Saline and Alkaline > Saline | place: Antarctica: Organic Lake... | reverse complement strand
GTTTTCCTATCGCATTAATCGTTCTCAAAGCAAGGAAACTATTTTCAACAATTTAATAAGGAGAATGGTTACCACTAAAAATATTACTCACGCTCAATTAATATGTAGCTAAATAGTGACCTCTAATGAATTATTCTTACAACAGAGAAAATGTAAGGCTTTCAGGAAAAATGAATGCCAACCTTTTCTCTGCCGGATTTAACATGCTCCAAATAAACAATAAAGTTAAGTAAAATTTGCTTTCCACAACGCGGTGGTCAGAGTAAGTGTTTCGATGCGTATATGCTCAGGGGTTTAAGTCTGTTTTAGCAGTAATTCACCTCTTCCTTCGCTTTATTCAGACAGGATAACAATGTTTGGTTCAGTCCGTATTTTGTTGAAAACACCATTGGGTGTTCACTACCTTTTTTGTACATTGCTGACAAAATAAAAAGTGACAGATTATGATAAAATGGGGCATTTTAGGACCGGGACAGATTGCAAGGGTTTTTGCCAACGACTTTCAATATGTGGAGCATGCACAGCTTACCGGTGTTGCTTCGCGTGGCAGTGACCGGGCGATAAGGTTTTCATCAGACTTTAATATCCCTGATATTTATGCCTCCTATGAGGCACTGGCGATGAGCGATAATATTGATGCGGTTTATATTGCCACACCCCACCACCGCCACTACCAGGACGCCAGGATGTGTCTTGAGGGAGGCAAATCCGTGCTCTGTGAAAAGCCCATCACGGCAAACACGCAGGAGCTCAGAAAGCTCATCGCAATTGCTGAAAAAAAGGGGGTTTATCTTATGGAGGCCATGTGGACCTATTTTCTTCCTGCCTTTAACCAAGCTCTTGAGTGGTACCGTCAGGGCCGTATCGGCAGGCTCAGGTTTATCGATTCTTCCTTTGGCTTTAAAGCTCCTTACGATGCTACGGGCAGACTTTATAATCCTGAACTGGCGGGAGGCTCCCTGCTGGATTTAGGCATCTATAACCTCTTTACAGCCAACCACTTTGTACAGGAGGATCCCACCTCAATAAAGGCAACGGCTCAAATGAGCGATACCGGCATTGATGAGCTGTTAACCGTGCACCTCACCTTTCCCGGCGGCGCTATGGCGCACCTCACCAGCGCTTTCTCGTGCACACTGAAGAATGAGGCCTATATCTCAGGCTCAGAAGGCACCATTTACATTCCCCGCTTCTGGCAGGCCAAAAAAGCTATCCTGAGAACAAAAAACACTGAGGAAATATTTGAAGACCAGCATCCCTGCAAAGGCTATTATTATGAAACGCAGGAATTCACAGACCACCTTACCGCCAGGAAGCCCGGAGTCCCCTATCCTATGGCTGACAGCCTCCGGTCGATGCAGCAGATGGATGAAATCAGGCGCCAAATCAAGCTCACCTATCCCTTTGAATAAAAAAAGGGCAGGGACAAGCTTTACGCCTTACTCCCCGCCCTTGCCATTGGTAGTTAATGGTTTCTTTTAAAAAGTAATTATCTGATAACCTTTGTCGATATAATTTTTGATGCTGGGATGCCCGTCATAATCATCTAAAAAAGGCACTCCGGCCTTTTCAACCTCATTGCGCACCCCGAATGCACCGGCACAGAAATAGCATGCGCCATCCACATTATCTTTTATGGCTTCAAAAAGCGGATTCATCTGGTTGCTTCCATTGGCCAGCTCACCAATCCAGCGTGTGCCGGCGCCATCAAATACGATTTTAACATCATCGCTACCTTCTTTGAGCTCTTTTGCCACTTCCAGCGCGTTGGCAATACGTCCCATATCTCCATGGGTTTCTTTATCAGCTAATACTACTATTGCTACTTTGCTCATAACTATCATTTTTTATTGTTTACACAGCAAAAATAGCCTCCTGGCTCATTATAAAATGTCGGGAATATGACAAACCAGCGTTTTTTTAAAATAGGTTATCAGTAGCATAAATCTTTCCTGTAAACAGGTGATACCGGTGACATCGGACAGTTGCATTGGAAATCCGCTCAAAGCGGACTGGGAAGGTTATCGGGTCACTTCAGATACCCTAACACTAACCCCGGCTTTCAGGCTGGGGTTTTTGAGCCACCCACCAACCCAACTACGCCGTCGCCGGGATCTTTTTAGCAATCTCGAGCCAGAGACAGGCGGAACCTTCTGGAAAATAAGCAAAAATGGGGTATCCGATCTTTTCCCGTAATTAATTTCTACATAATATTTAAATTTCTCGACTAATTTTTTTAAAGGAGAATTGATACACTCTATTTTTGATTAGTTATACTTTATTTTGGAGTTTTCATATATCCCCTCATCCCCCAACCCCTTCTCCCCAGGGAGAAGGGGAGTTATAGTCCCTCTCCCTGGGGAGATGCCGATAGTTATCGGCAAGGGTGAGGGGCAAGAAATACTTTCGATTTTAGATTTACTTTTCCTTACATAAATATGGAATTAGTTATAATCATTACTATTTTTCCGAAACCTCCTCGAACTACAGTGGAGCCACTTAAAATCATTTATCCATCTCAATACGGCGTGACAATCAACGCAGTATTGCTCCGTTTTATATATTTCCTCAAATTCCATTTGGTCTGTTGAGTGTCATTCCATAGCAATGAAACTATGCGGGAGAGAATCAGATACCCCTCATAAGCAAAATCAAGTTGCACTTTTGGCTTGTCCCAAAAGCACCAAGCCAGAAGCCTCGGGACAAGCCTTTAACCTATAATATTGGCATTCAGCACCATTCCCTTCTCCCTGGGGAGATGCCGATAGTTATCGGCAAGGGTGAGGGGCCTACACAGCCATGCTCATACCGGCTCGCTAGTGAATGGCTTACGCGAAGCCTCCTCAAAAAATTCCCGCTTGTTTTGTAAGCAATATCCTATGAGGGCAAGGATAACGGGGTTGAGAAATTCCCTGTCTTTAGCGCAGCTTTTTAGCTCCATGAGGCCATGGATCCCCGCTTTCCAGCCGGGTCTGAAACACCCTAAGTCCTGACAAATTCCCATAAGTTCAACCCTTTCAGGGTTGTTTTCTGGCAGACAATCCAAGAACACCGGGTTTTACCCGGCGCTATTCATATTAAACCGCTTCGCGGTTTTTTATTGCAGAATGGCTGATACACGTATAAAAGAGAGAGCTACTTTCATATGCCTGCAATAACGCAGCATCGGGTAGCGCCCGCTGATCTTGCTGCCTCCGCCACCCCTAACCGCCGTCGCCGGTAACTTCTTAGCTATCCAACACCGGACAAAGGCGGAACCTCCGGGAAAATAATCAAAACCCGGATGTACTTTTGGCATTCTTTTCTAAGAATATGATGTCTATGGTATTGTTAAAATTTTAAATATGTTGCAAAATATTCGTTTTACAGCTATCAAAATCCTCATAGATATCCGTTAATCTTTGCAGCTCCTGCTCATAGATTTTTCTTTTCTCCTCCAGTTTATGTTCAAATTCATCACGATTAAACGTTTTTTCGTAGGTCTTAAGTTTTTTATTGACAAGGTCAAAATCCACTTTTACGTTATTCATAAACAGTTCATTCAGGTCGAATACATCACGTGCTTTATACCGGGTTAAGACAGCCCTGATTTTTTCAGCAAGAATTTCCTCGGTGTTGAGCGCTAATAAAAAGTAGTTTGGCAAATCAAAATAAATGGGCCGGATGATTTTTTTAATAGGCTGGTTATAAATGTCATTTTCACGAAAATCGAAGCTTAACCTGCACAAAGATTGATTGCTGCCATTGTATAGAATTCCCTTGAAACGGATTTTAAAATTCATCCCGAATCGTGTTTCGTGAAAATCAGTGATTTTTTCTTCGAGAGTGTTTTCAATGTGTGAAATAATTTTTGCGGGTTGCTCATCAAAATAATTAAAATCAAGATCTTCTGAAAACCTTTTTATTCCGTAACACTTTTGCAAACATGTCCCGCCCTTGAAATATATCGTATTAAAATCCTTATATAGATTTGCCAGCACGTAATGCTGATAATAATCAAGTTCCAATTGTTCCAGGTTGTAGCCTGTTTTTTGTTTAAACGACTGAAGCTCTATCTTTTCCATGATTACAGATTTTCATTTATAATTAGTTTCCATTTATTATCCCTTGCTCCGTCAGACTCAAGATTTATATTCAATCGATCGTATTTATTATTGATAGTAATATTATCGATTGATAACCCATTTTTTTCCAGGAGATATCCAACTCTTTTATTTAGTACAGGAGAGTTAATTCTATTGAGGTATGAAACAAGTGATGTGGTATCTATTTGATCTTTATGCGAAAGGATAAACATATTAATCTCTGACAGGTATACTTTTGATGAAAAGTAGGTACAGTCGATGATAGTTTTCTCGATATTCGATATAAATACTTCCGTTTGGTTGATTTTAACTTTAGTAAAGCCGAAAAAGAGGTTCTTTTTTACCTTATGAAAGTTAACTTTTATGTTTTCAACCGTCTGGTCTTTAAGCACCTTATTCGTAATTAAGTCGAGGTTAGTAAAGCGTTGTGTCGTGCTGCCATAATATTCCAATGCCGAATAAAGCCCAATGTAGGTGTGCAGAAAAAGTCTCTGGAATAAAAACTTGTTTTCAATCCCTTTTAATGAATAATACTGATTTTTTAAACGTAGTATTTTCCCCTGCTTCACCCACCTTGCAAGGGTATTTATCACCACAGCTTTTCGCTGCCCTGTAATTTTTACCACGTCATTTACGGTAAATATTTCCAGACCAAGATCATCCAGCGTTCTATATAAGGTAAAAAAATCCATTTTAAACTATTTATTAGTGCAAATATAAGAAACATTTAGTAGTTTAAAGTATACATTATTGTTTATTATTGATGAATGAATATTATTTTAAACTCCTCGCCCTAACCCTCCCGCCGGAGTGGGACAAGTTCTCCGGAAGGAGAGCCAGTTCCGGAAAACGGGAATTAGGGATGAGGATTCAACTAACCCCGGCTTTCAGGCTGGGGTTTTTGAGCCACCCACCAACCCAACTACGCCGTCGCCGGGATCTTTTTAGCAATCTCAAGCCAGAGACAGGCGGAACCTTCTGGAAAATAAGCAAAATCAAGTTGCACTTTTGGCTTGTCCCAAAAGTACCAAGCCAGAAGCCTCGGGACAAGCCTTTAACCTATAATATTGGCATTCAACACCATTCCCTTCTCCCTGGGGAGATGCCGATAGTTATCGGCAAGGGTGAGGGGCCTACACAGCCATGCTCATACCGGCTCGCTCGTGAATGGCTACGCGAAGCCTCCCCAAAAAATTTCCGCTTGTTTTGTAAGCAATACCCTTTGAGGGCAAGGATAACGGGGTTGAGAAATTCCCTGTCCTTAGCGCAGCTTTTTAGCTCCATGAGGCCATGGATCCCCGGTTTCCAGCCGGGTCTGAAACACCCTAAGTCCTAACAAATTCCCTTAAGTTCAACCCTTTTAGGGTTGTTTTCTGGCAGACAATCTAAGAACACCGGGTTTTACCCGGCGCTATTCATATTAAACCGCTTCGCGGTTGTTTATTGCAGAATGGCTGATACACGCATAAAAGAGTGAGAGCTACTTTCATATGCCTGCAATAACGCAGCACCGGGTAGCGCCCGCTGATCTTGCCGCCTCCGCCGCCCCTCACCGCCGTCGCCGGTAACTTCTTAGCTATCCAACACCGGATAAAGGCGGAACCTCCGGGAAAAATTTCACACTGCTGGTGCGGCTTGCCCTTCGTCTACCTCACCTCCCGGCCTCATCCCCTCAAGGAGAGAAGAAGTAGCGCCCGGGCGACGCCAGCAATCGTAACCATTCCCTTTCCGTTTTTCGTGAGTCAGGGATGGGACGACAGCATATTAACACGTCACGGCATCTCCGGCATACGCCACCGAATAAGGCACACAATACTTTGTTCTATGCCGTATCCTTCCGCCAAATGTAGCGGGCATAGAAAAACACCACTAAAAACAGCAACGCCGGTAAAAACAAGGAGATTTTAATGCTTCCGGTAACATCTGAAATCGCTGCCTGCATCACCGGAAAAACAGCTCCACCCAGTATGGCCATTACCAGTCCTGAGCCGGCAATTTTGGTGTCTTCGCCTAATCCGTCTACTGCAAGTCCGAAAATGGTCGGAAACATTAGCGACAAAAATGCCGAAACCATCATGAGGGCAATCACACCAGTCATCCCCGCAGTAAAAATTGCTGTTAATAAGGACACAATTCCGGCAATAGCCGCTATCCCCAAAATTTTTGACGGGAGAAAATACTTCATAATCCCGGTGGCTATAAAACGTCCTGCCGTAAATAAAACCAGCGACAAAATATAATAATTAGCTGCTTCGTCTTCAGCTACAGCTAATTCTGCCATAACATAACGGATAGTAAACGACCACACCCCAATCTGGATACCCATATAGGCAAACAAAGCCATCACACCTTTCCAGTAGCGCGGCACGCTCATCAACTTTTTCAGTGACGCTGCAATACTGAATGCAGAACCTGCCCCGGAAGTCTTTGGGAGGGGAGTAAATCTGATGATAAGCGCTATGACTATCAAAACAAAAGCCACACCTGCATAAGGCCCCATTACAGCTTTCAGTTCAGATGTTTGAAGTATATGAAGCTGTTCGGGTGTCATCAGACTGCGACGCGCCGCATCGGCACGATCCAGTCCTGACAGAATAAACAACTTGCTGAGCAACACCCCTGTAACAGCTCCGATCGGATTAAAGGACTGGGCCAGATTCAGGCGCCGGGTGGCTGTTTCCTTAGGCCCGATGACCAGGATGTAAGGATTGGCAGCTGTTTCAAGCACTGACAACCCTCCGGCTAAGATGAATAGTGCAATTAAAAAATGGCCGTATTGCATCGTAAGGCTGGCAGGGTAAAACAGCAATGCTCCGGCAATATAAAAGGACAACCCCAACAAAACCCCCGCTTTGTAAGAATACCGGCGGATAAAGAGCGCTGCCGGAAAAGCCAGAAAAAAATAAGCCCCGTAAAAGGAAAGCTGTATCAGAGAAGTCTGAAAGTCGGTCATGCTCATAATTCGCTTAAAAGCAGCAAGCAAAGTATCGGTCATATTAGAAGCCAAACCCCAAAAAAAGAACAGAGAAGTTAGCAGTATCAGCGCAAGCGTATTTCTTTTCATAGCCTGAAAATTTTATATCGATGTAAAAATAAAGAATGGATCTGTCTGAGGCTTTCAGCTATGTAACATCTTTTATACTTATGTAACAAAAGCAACATTTTTATCATATGTGTATCATTTTTGATGCTTTTTGTAACCTCATTGCTATACACCGGCATCTATATAGAATACTTTTGGTCTAAAGTTGAATGATGTAAAAACCACAACCGTGCTCATCATTTTTTTAAAGGTTTTACGCAAACGTTTTCAGCGCACTTAAAAAAAGGTTAAACAGATGATGGCTGCAATAAACTTACAGCTGCAAAAGAGGAACATAAATATTATCGCACCGGTAAACTATTACAATTGAAACATAAAAAAAAGATGTGTTATGACAAATTCTTTAACCAACGTAGAGTACTAACTAAAAACTAATAGAGGTCAGCAGTTAACTACATATGGTAGTATTCATTAAAATCAAGGGATATTTGGAATTATTCAACGTCAAAATGTTCATTTGTCAGCTCTATGTTTTAGTACGAGATTTCGTTTAGACATTGTGGGGTTGAAGCCATTAGATTCCTCCTCCCTCAATTGCGCTAAAAATTTGCGTAAGAATTCTTACCCTATACTTGCGCAATTTCGGTCATCGGAATGACAGTTTGTCAATGCGTTATGAGAGAAAAAGGGCGCGCCGACACCTTGTTATATTTCATATGAGTCGGCGCGCCCTTTTTCTTTGTACACCCCAAAAACAACGTCATGCTGACCGGAGATGCAAAGTGAAACGGAGCATCGAAGGGAAGCATCTAATTTCCGGAAATCAATCAAGATCATTGAATATGCAGTTATCTAATGACCTCTATAAGTTTTTTCTATAGACATGTGATGCCTCTGGCATCGGTTCGCTGGAGATTTTCTGGGTAAACGGAAAGGGGCAAGCCGCATGAAAAGCCTGGTGATTCGGATACAGGCTTTCTCCCCCTCATCCCAATAGCCGGCCTGGATAATAAGCTAATAAGGTCTGGGGGGAGGGGTGGGATATTTTTGCTACTAAGGTTTGGCGGTGAGGAATAAGGTTTTTGATAGCCAGGCGCTTTGATAGTTTTCTTCAAAGAATTCAATAACAGGGAAATCTTATTCCCGGGCTAAAAAGCTACAGATAAATTATTTTGATAACCGGAGGTTTTTAATGGCTTTCTAAACCAGTACCTCTACAGAAAAACGTTATTCGGCGGCCTCTTTAATCTTAGTAGGCAGATGGCTTTCAGTGGCCGCGTTACAAACGCGAAATGTAGTCGGCACGTGATACAATCGCGCGCCAGCCCCGGCAAAACGAAAGTTGGCGTGCGTCTATGAACAAACGCCTAAGCTGGCGCGCGTCTGTGACGCGTGCCGATTGGACTTGTCATTACCAATGACACCTCCTGCAGGAATGGTTGAACGCTCATGTTACTCTTTTTCATTTCGCTCATTATAAGCGAATTGATTTAGCGGGAATTGATAAGCTGGTGATAAAACCCCTGTTACCTTCTTGTTATATAAAACAACCGTTATTCAGAGCTGAGCCAAAATAATCAGCTATACAGCATCTATTTCCCTGACTGGTGTTCGCTATGCTTTACCTTCACATCTTCGCACTTGAGCGTACGTGCCGGATAACGGTAGAAAAGGGAATAATCGTGTGTAGCCATGAGCACGGCTCTTCCGGTGGCAGAGATATCAAATAACAGTTGCATAATGCCTTCAGAGGTGTCAGGATCGAGATTTCCGGTAGGTTCATCGGCTAAAATCATGTCGGGGTCGTTTAGCAGGGCACGTGCTATTACAATGCGCTGCTGCTCTCCGCCGGACAACTGGTGGGGCATTTTAAATCCTTTCGTGGCAAGACCCACTTTATCGAGCACATCCGTAATCCGGTCATTCATTTGATCTTTCTTCTTCCACCCTGTGGCTTTCAGCACGAACAAAAGATTCTCATGCACTGTCCGGTCTGTCAACAGCTGAAAATCCTGAAAAACAATACCTATGGAGCGTCTTAAAAAAGGGATTTGCTTCCTCCTGATACGTGTAAGGTCATATCCCGAAACGTATGCAGAACCCTGCTTTACAGGAAGCTCACCATAGATAGTTTTTAACAGGCTGCTTTTGCCGGTACCTGTTTTGCCTATGAGGTAAACAAATTCTCCTTTGCGGATGGTAATGTCCACCTCTTTAAGCACCAGGAAATCACCCTGATATACCGACACCCCATTCAAGTCAAGGATAACGTCCATCTCCATAATTCTCTTATTAAGTGTGCTCAAAGGTAATAAAAACCCCTGCTCCGAAAAAAAATTCGCTGAAGCAGGGGAAAAATAAATATTCTATTTTGCTTATACCAGTCCGGCAAACCCCATAAAGGAGAGGGCAAGTATTCCTGCCACCAGCAGGGCTGCAGGCACCCCGCGCATGCCTTTAGGCACATCCATAAGGTCGAGGTGTTCGCGTATGCTGGATAACAATACCAAAGCCAAACTAAATCCTATGGCGTTAGCGATAGCGAATACCACCCCTTCCATCAGGTTATAATCATTTTGCATGGTAAGGATAGCAACCCCTAATACCGCACAGTTAGTAGTGATTAGCGGAAGAAAAATCCCCAGCGCCTGGTAGAGAGGCGGACTAACCTTTTTCAGGATGATCTCCACCATCTGCACCAGCGAAGCAATCACCAGGATAAAACTGATGGTTTGCAGAAACTCCAGGCTGAATGGTATCAGGATGTAATTGTATACGAGCCATGTAACAATGGTGGCCAGAGTCATTACAAACATCACGGCACCACCCATCCCTAAAGAGGTGGACACCTTTCCGGAGACCCCTAAAAAAGGACATAACCCCAAAAACTGGGCGAGGACAATGTTATTAACGAAAATGGCAGTAATGATGATAAAAATATAGTCCATAACGCAGTATTTTTTCTATTACGAAGCTTTGTTCAACTTATTCATGATGGCGATAAGGTATGCCAGCCCGATAAACGCGCCGGGAGCCAGCACAAACACCAACATACCATCACCCTGCACCAGGTCGAAGCCAAAAATAGCTCCGCTGCCTAATATCTCTCTTACCCCTCCCAACATGGTGAGGGCAAAGGTAAATCCCAGTCCCATACCTATTCCATCAAGTACTGACGTTAGAAAAGTATTTTTCGAAGCAAAGGCTTCCGCCCGCCCCAAAACAAGGCAGTTTACTACGATGAGTGGAATAAACAGCCCCAGCTGCTCAAACAGTGCCGGCATAAACCCTTCCATCACCAACTCCACAATGGTTACAAATGAAGCGATAATTACAATAAAGGAAGGAATGCGCACTTTATCAGGAATAAAACTTTTGATAAGCGTAACCACCAGGTTGCTCATCGTAAGCACAAACAGGGTTGCCAGGCCCATCCCCATGCCGTTAATGGCTGTTGTTGTCACCCCTAATGCAGGGCATAATCCTAATAACTGTACAAAGACAGGATTATCCTTGACAAACCCTTTAGAGAAATTCTTCCATTGACTCATTGCTGGCCTCCTTCTTTATATGTTTTGTAAGCACGCTCCACAGCATCGCAAAAAGCGCGACTACTGATGGTTGCGGCAGTGATCGCATCCACATCACCACCATCTTTTGTTACGCTAAGCTGAAAGTTCTCCGGATTTTTACCCTTAAACTGGTTGCTCCAGTCTGATTTTGCCTTGGTCATCTTATCTCCCAGCCCGGGTGTTTCGGCATGCTTCAACACGGCGGTGTTTAATATCTTCATATCTGGGCTAAACCCTACCATAACCTCAATTTTCCCACTATATCCTTTATTGGTATAGGTTTCCACGGCCGTACCCACTCTTTGGTCGCCTTTATAAGCTACATAAAAAGTCAGCGGCTCTTGCCCGTTAGGCGGGGTCACCTGGTGTGTCCTGGTGGTATCAAACTCCGGGAGCACCTGGCTCAGCGCATTGTTAAGCTTGGCAAGCTTAGCTTTGGCAATGGGTTCTTTCGTAACCACATATACCCCTCCTAAAGCCAATCCTGCAATAGAGGCTACTAACAGCAAGGTTAGTATCATGTTGGGGAAATTGGATTCAGGTTTTTTCTTTTTACTCATCGCTAATTACTTTTTCGATTAGTTTATGCTTTAACAGATTTATGTCCGAACCGTGCCGGCTTGATCTGGCTGTTGATTAACGGGGTAAAAGCATTCATGATAAGGATAGCAAAAGAGACCCCTTCCGGGTATGCCCCAAATACTCTTATCAGGATGGTAAGCACTCCTGCTCCCACGCCAAAAATAAGTTGCCCTTTGGCAGAGACCGGCGATGAAACATAGTCGGTAGCCATATAGAAGACTCCTAACATCATCCCCCCCGTTACCATATGAAACAGCGGGTCGGCGTATTGGGAAGGGTCGGCAAGCCACAGTATCCCTGCAAGGATAAATGCCGAGCCAAAATATGCCACCGGGATATGCCAGGTAATAATTTTTTTAAACAACATATATAATCCTCCCAGCAGCAGGGCTATGGCTGAAATCTCTCCCAGCGATCCTCCCATTTGTCCTAACAACAATTGCATGTTGGTGGATACAGCACCTGCACCCTCTTCCTGTAATACAGCCAGCGGCGTGGGCCCTGTAATTGTGTCGAGTACTTTATCATCCAATCCTGCAAAAGAGAAATAACTACGTGATACGATAGGCTTGGGCCAGGTAGTCATGGCCACAGGAAAACTTATCAGCATAAAAACACGTCCTACCAGCGCCGGATTGAAAGGGTTTTTTCCTAGTCCACCGAAGGACATCTTACCCATACCCACGGCCACCAGCGACCCTACCACCAACATCCACCAGGGGATACTGGAAGGGACGTTAAAGGCAAGCAGCACGGCGGTTACCAGCGCTGAACCATCGTTGATAGTTAAAGGGCCTTTAATCAGATACCGCTGAATGACATACTCAAAAAACAAACACGACAATATTGTAATGAGGAATACCCGGGCAGCGCCAAGCCCAAACATATAAAACGATACGATCATGGCCGGTATCATGGCGATTACCACGCCATACATCAACTTAGGTACCGTTAAATCCTGGTGCACATGCGGAGAACCCGATATAACAAACTGTTTCATATTTCTGATTAGTTTCTTCTGTTTCTTATCATTTGCCCCACATTGTTTTTAGCCAGCCTGATAGCATCGAGCAAGGGCCTTCCCGATGGGCAGGTATAATGACACGACCCGCATTCAATACAATCCATCACCAAATCTTTTTCTGCTTTTTCCCACATCTTTTTCTGACCGTACTGCGCCAGCAGGAATGGTTCCAAGCCCATGGGGCATGCTGAGATACATTTTCCGCACCGGATACATGTATCTTCCGGCATCCTTCTGGCCTCTTTCTGATCAAAAATAAGAATTCCTGAAGTGCCTTTTACCACGGGAATATCTGTAGAGATGAGCGCTTTACCCATCATAGGTCCCCCGTTGACCACTTTGGCAGCATCGCCGGGCAATCCTCCTGCTTTATCTATAAGCATCTGCACCGGGGTGCCAATGCGGACAAAGAAATTAGACGGCTTGGATACATTTTTTCCCGTTACAGTAACCACGCGACCTGTTAAGGGCTTATTCTTTTGAACAGCCTCATAAACGGCCAGGGCCGTTCCCACGTTATTCACCACACATCCTACTTCTATAGGCAACTTCCCGGAAGGCACTTCGCGATTAAGCAGCGCTTTGATAAGCTGTTTCTCTCCTCCCTGCGGATACTTTACCTTAAGCGACTGCACTTCTATGCTTTCATAATCTGCTGCCAATGCCTGTAGTTTTTCGATGGCATCAGGTTTGTTATTTTCGATACCGATAATGGCCTTTTTAACACCCAGTCCTCTTTTAAGAATCTCTATGCCTACCATCAGTTCTTCAGAGCGCTCCAGCATAACACGGTGGTCTGCCGTAAGGTAGGGCTCGCACTCCACACCGTTGATAATAAGGTACTCTGCCGTTTTCCCTTCCGGAATCATCAATTTAACATGCGATGGAAACGTGGCTCCGCCCATTCCTACGACCCCTTTCTCCTTCATCTTCTCAATAATCTCTTTTGTATTGAGCGTAATGTCTTTCTTAAGGGTTTTGCTGGTATCGATGTCTTCCATCCACGTATCTCCTTCCACATCAATAATCACAGCAGGGCGCTTGTATCCGGAGGCATCCATCACGTCGTCAATTTTCTTCACTTTTCCTGACACCGGCGAATGCACATTGGCTGAGATAAAAGCTTCCCCCTGGCCTATCAGCTGCCCGGCTTTCACCTCATCGCCACGTTTGACAATGGCTTTAGAAGGAGCCCCAAGGTTTTGGGCCAGCGGAACAGATACTGTTTTGGGTAGCGGCAGCTCTTCGACAGGGCTACCGGCAGATATTTTATTTTCCGGAGGATGAACACCTCCCAGAACAAATGTTTTTACTCTTTTCATGATACAATCATTTTAAATCACTACTTTTTTTCCCCACTCCCCGACGAATCGTTGCTCTCTTTCTTCGACGGATTATCGCCGGCAGGTTTTCCGGACGAAGCTTTGCTACTGGTGGCATCCTCTCCTTTTTCCTGATCAGAAGCTGTCTTTTCGCCGGCAGTGGTTACGCCCTCAGCCTTCGCTTTTTTCTTTTCTGCAGCAGCTTTCGCCGCTTCTTTCTTTTTAGCTTTTTGCTTCTCCAGGTTCTCTTTTGCTTTTTCTGCCAGTTTATCCGACATTTCGGGGAAATTATCCTCTATAATGGCGCCTGTAGGGCATATCGGGACGCATAAGCGGCACACTTTGCACTTTTGCGGATCGATGTATGCCAGGTTATTTTCCAGCGAGATAGCATCAAAAGGACATGCTGTAACACAGAGACCGCATCCGATACAGGCTACAGAGCAGTTCTTTTTGGCCGGCCCGCCTTTTTCGGTATTTACGCAGGAGATAAAAACCCGCTTCTCTTTTTTGCCTTTGGGACGCAGCTCAATAATATCACGCGGACAGGCGTCCACGCAGGCACCACAAGCCACACACTTATCATTAACTTCCGGCAGCCCTGTTTCGGCGTTCATATGTATGGCATCAAAATCACAAGACTCCACACAGTCGCCCAAACCAAGACATCCGTTAGGGCATCCGCTCTCTCCTGAAGACAAGGCATGAGCAAACTCACAGGAGGTCAGGCTATCATAATCCACCTTTTTCGGGGCGTGTGCTCTTGAGCCGTTGCACCGCACCACTGCTATTTGCTCTTCCGCTTCCTGGGCTTCCAGACCCAATAAATCGGCGATTTCTTTCATCATATCATTGCCGCCCACAGGGCAATTCATTCCCTCGAGAGATTCGTTCCTGACGATGGCTTCGGCAAAAGCCCGGCATCCGGCATATCCGCACCCACCGCAATTGGCGGAGGGTAGCGCCTCCTCTACCTCATCAATCCGCGGATCTTCAATAACTTTAAATTTCTGAGCTACAAAATACAGGATGATGGCTGCTCCGGTTCCTATTCCAGCCAGAGAAACAACGGCGTAAATTATTATTGCATCCACTATAATTCCCTTTTTTAATTAATCCAATCGCTTGGAATTAATGAATTTATTGCTGGACAAATGTAAGAACAAAAAATAAAGTTATAAACCGCGCCGCCGCAACGAGAGAAGCATCTATAAGCCTGAATATCATTACATTAATAAATAGCATCAACCCAAGTCGAACTCACATAAAGAGGTAATAATTTGATTTACAGATTGTTTTTAAATCAATTTGGAATCTTTATAAATTAGGTAAGCATCAGTAATTTAGAATGAGTTTCATAAAAAAAGCCGGGTAGCCCCGGCTTTTTCATATCGTAGTAATAAATATATTTTCGTCCAATGATGAAAGGGCTATCTTACAATGACTTTACGTGTTACGGTTTCATTGTTTACAGTAGTTTTAACCAGATAGATACCTTCCGGCTGATCAGTAAGATCAATCTGGTGATCCACGCGATCTCCACGAACATCAATTTGATTATTATAGACCGTTACTCCGGCAGTATTTGTGACTTCAATAACAGCCTGGTTTGATTTCACTCCTTCCATCGCTACATTGATTACTCCTTTCGAAGGATTCGGGTATACTGCTATCGATTCTATGTTTTCAAGATCATCAATATCGCTGCAAATCTCAAAAGAGAGCACGATTTGATCTTCGTCGGTACCCTCACATGGTGCAATAGGGATAACCGATACATTCAATTCCACCTGCCCGTTTGCAATATCTTCTTCCCCGGGGATGTATGTAGCATCAGCAATCGTTGGATCGTCAAAAGTACCATCCCCATTAGTAGCCCACAATATTTCAGAGGCATTTTCTACTTCAGATTCCGTAATGTAAGAATCATCCTCGCAGATAGTAGTATCAGGCCCTGCATTAACCGAAGGATCACTCATAATTGTGAGGTACAGCGAATCCTGGTCTTGCATTCCCGTATCAAAACCAAACGCTGTAACATAAAGCCACGCGCCACCGTTTTCGATATCCTGGTCACCACGCAGATAGTTTACTTCCAACTCCGAATTATTAGGCACAAAATTGCCGTCGCCTGAAGTAGTCCATTCGTATGAACTGGCAGACTCTGCCGAAGCCGGCGAGGTGTTATATAAATTGCCTGAACAAATGATGGTGTCCGGTCCGGCATCTACTACCGGAGGTGCTATTGGCTGCAGGTTAAAGGCAGATATCTGCGTTTTCCAACCTGTAACCACAAACTGTCCGGTAAACCAAAATGTTTCATCATCTGAAGGGTCTACGGTCATGGAGGCATAATCGCCCCAACGGTTTATCCCCGTTTGGCTTCCCGTACCTGCTTTCAGCTCAATTTCCCCTATGTTCATCTCCCCGAGGGGGGCATCGGAGGTGCGGGCGGTATAACGCAGCGAAGGATATACATCTTCGCTAGACACGGAGTACCCTATGGCAATATCACCATCCCCATTCATGGCTATGGAACCCATCCATCGGTGTAAACCATCATCGGGGGCAAAAGTAGATTGCTGATGAATCTCCCAGTCGTCATCCCCTTCTTTACGCAATTCATACCAGCGGAGTGCATGGTTGCTGTTAACCACTACGCCATGATTCATCACCATAGACTCATGATCACCAAAATTACGATAGGCCAGACGGTACATAGCCTGCCCTACAAAGTCATCTAAAACATTATCCGTTCCTGGTTGCGGTACCCCACCGTCAATAGAAAAGGTACTGTAACTGCCGGGGTCGAGCGTTTGAACCAAATCTACCGAAGAGTTAGAGGGTGTTTCCCAGTCAACAACAAATTCAAACAAGTGAATGCCTCTTGATCCGGTGCGTTTCATGTGCGTAAGGTAAGCGGGAGATCCTTCCGGAGGAGGGGTTCCGTCAAATTCGGCAGGCAACATACCATAGTAGCTGCTGGAGAGTTGAAAAAACTGTTGTTCTGCTTCCGGATCGCCTTCCAGCATAGCTTCCCGGTCAAAGGCTGCAACGCCGGCACCTAAATAAGAATCGCCAAACATATTATATGTAACCACATAAGCATCCGGCCATACAGAAACTTTCGGATAGTCGTTGAAATTATCATACGCGAAAGCATAACGGTAATACTCTCCTGTAGGATCAGGTGTCGTACTAACGGCTACCAATTCATAGTCGGTACCATTGCCGGTATTCACGGCAAACTGCGTAGCCACCCACCGGTCGGCAATCTCGTCATAAGTAATAATCGGGTCACCGTCGTTGGTGCCGGTCCATGGGCCGATAAATCCGTCCCACAAAGTAGAATTATCCGCAGGGCCATAAACTGTATTCCCCTGCTTATCATAAATTTTAAAAGAGAGGTTGATCATCTGGAAGTAGTGATCAGGCCCTACAGCGCCGTCAGTATCCGGTGGATAAACGCCGTTAAGATTACCCATCCCTTCAAAATTCTGTATCGGCCCTAAAACCTGGGTTCTTCCTAAAGCACGCTGCACCACGGGATCTACCACGTCGTCACCATCCTTATCGAAAGAATAGGGTTCAATAAATTTGTTTCCCACTTTATTCTCTTTCCAGGAGCGGTCGCGCTCTCCGGGCTCCACAGGCTCAATATCCCGCAAAGGCTCTGACTTATCAAAGTAAGCTGCTTTCGACACTTTTGTTGGCTTGAAAGAAACCTCCTGGCCAAAAGCCATCGTTCCAATCATCAGCACAACACCAATCATTAACGTAAATCTTTTCATAACTAATTTTTTATATTCCTGATTTATTAACATTTATTATAAAATTATGTTTCCCGGCCCACTAAAAATTCTACAAAGGAACAATGTCCCTGATTTTCACTGACAAACTCTTACTCTGCATCAGCACTGTTTTTATTGGCGGGAAAGCCAATAAGCACCGGAAACCTTTTAACTTTAGGTTTCTGACAGCTATTTTAAGTTTAAAGATCGCTTTTGAAATTCACCCTACTCCATTTTGTTTGCTTATCTGCTAAACAAACAGACAGTACTAAAAGCATAAAGGTTTAATAGGGGAAACTTTTAACAGTACATTATGAATCGGTACGGTGTCTTTTTTGGGGTGTAAACAAGAGAAATCCCGCTTTGCGGAGCAAGCTAAACAGCGCCCCGAAAAGTAATCCGCCGGCAATCCCGCTGAGTAAGGCATCCATAGTGAAAGGCATGCCGGGCTTGTAGGCGCTCCATGTTCCTGATAAGAGCCTCCAGTTGGGATGAAGAACAATGTACCCTATTTTTCGCAATAGTGTTCCCTCCTCAAGAACCTGCCGACCCTCCCGTAGTTCTTCTATACGGTTAAGTGTTTCCTCCAGCTGCCTGCCGGTCTCCTTGATAGCCGGATTGTTTCCTTCTTCTTTAAAGCTGTCCACCATCCTGTTTATATCGCCGTCAAAATATTTAGCGGCTATATCGCTGTAATTTTCCAACTGCTCCTGTTGCGCCTCAAAATATCCTCCATATCTTTGAGTATATTGATCGATAAAATTAGGCAGCTGCAGGAATAATATCACCCCGGCGGCAAAAAAAATTCTGTCGAGAAAACGTAAGAGTATTTTCATATTACCGGATTCTGAAAGCGAAGTTTTTTCTTAGCTTATCTTTTGAAAAATAGAGGATAAGATAATACGGAACGAGCAGCATCAGCGAAATCAATCCGCTTATCCCTTCATCAATCCCTGACGAAGTTAAAACTACCAGTGCCCCCAACACCAGCAGAAAAGGATAAAAATAACCCAGCAAAACCGCTTTAGAGCCCAGTGACTCCTCCATTTCGAGGGTTACGTGATCCCCCGGCCTGGGTTCTTTTCCTTCGGGCTTTTCCGCCTCTATGAGTTTTTCCTGAATATCGGACATATTGCACAGCCCTTTAGCCTGGCATGAAACGCATGCCGACATCGAAACAATATTCACATACACTTTGCCGGCATCTACCTTCGAGACAATTCCATCATGAACAACGCATTCTTTCACTTCTGACATAACCGCAGCTTTATAGAATTGCAAATTTAATCATTTTAGTATTAACACCCTGTATTGAAAAAACAAACCGGGCAACAAGTTCTGCTTTGTTGCCCGGCATCATTTCATAAAAAATATGCTCAACCCCTTGCCGGATAGAGCCAACAGCTGTCATCCAAATTCATGGCGTGCTTTTCCGACACTAATAATATTCAATACCCCACGCTTCTTCGCGCTCTTCGGCCTTCTTCACCCATTCGGGATATAATTCATTGAGGAAACGCTGTTTCTCTTCATTAAGTTTATCCATATCTAAGCCAATGTATTCCTGCGCTTTTGCTTTTGTAGCGATATCCGGATAAGGTACCGGCTTGTTATGGCCCAGTTCTGCCAGTATTCGTGATAATTTTAGTCTGGCATCTTGTGCCTTAATCAGGCCGCTTGATACAATTCTGGCCATCTCTACCGGAGCATGGAACGAGCCTCCGTGTGTAGCTGCGGCATAGTCCCAGCGCCATTGAGCATGACGGATATCCATAAGTGCCTCTTCCATCTGGTCTTCCGTAGCGCCCAGCTCCCAGGCCTTAGCCGCTTCAACGTGAGCATGTACAAGCAATTCTTCAAGTTTTACCCTGTTTTCCTTGAGCTTATCCTGACGCTCATAAACATCCCTGATCAGGTCCTTCGTTTCTTCGCGGTGACAAACCTGACAAGAGTTGGAAATATTGTTCAGCGGGCTCTGCACGTGGTGATCGGTAAACTTTTGGCCGCCCTCAGACTTGTAAGGCATGTGGCAATCAGCACATGACACGCCTCGTTTGGCATGAATTCCGCTTTTATACACCTCATAATCCGGGTGCTGAGCTTTAAGCATAGGCGCTTTGCTCAATTTATGCGTCCAATCGCTAAAGTCTGCTTTATCATAATATGCTTCCACTGCGTCTACGTCCATCCCATCGTCCCAGGGGAAAGTAAGATAAGGCACCCCTTCGGCATCGGGTAAATCTTTCTTAAAATAATATTCTACATGGCATTGTGCACAAACCAAAGAGCGCATCTCCTGGTGGCTGGCATCCGAGATGTCGTCTCCTCTGCGCTCGTAGGCTTCTATGAGGGCAGGACGCGTAATGCGCAGACTCATATCCTTCGGGTCATGGCAATCGGCACATCCAATGCCGTTATGAATTTCGCTGCCGTGGTCTTTCCAGACACCGTCATAGAATTCTTTTACTCCAATTTCATTCATCAACCTGGGGACATCCGGCGATTTACACGTCCAGCATGTGGCCGGCATCGGGCCGGCTTCTTCTTTGGTGGGAGCGCCGGTGCGCAATGTATTTACCACGTCGTCAACGGCATAATAGTGGCCTCGTCCCTGGTTATAATCCTTAGAAAAACCATAACCAGCCCACAACACCACCAGCTCAGGCCCTTCCCCGAGCATATCTCTCATGGCGCTTCCGCCGTGCTTACTCCTGAAGGAGGTATCTTTTGTTTGCAGATAAGATTGGTATTCCCGCGGGAAGTTTTTTCCCCAGACTTCATTGCGGGGTTCATATTCACTGAGCTTGACCATAGGCTTATAGACATAATCCTTTTCTGCCCGGCGCTGGGTGATGGAAGAAGCTAAAAGTCCTAAAAGAAAGACTACTACAATTGTAGCGAAAAAGAGCACCCAGTTGACCCAGGGCTTTCGTTTTTTTTCTGTTGTATTCATAATTATTGTGTTTTTGTGGTTTTTTAATTGTTAGGTAAAAATTTTCTCAGCCAATCAGGCACAGGGTCTTTATGCTGCGGCACCTGCCCGTTGGGCGTTGCCGAAAGGCTGGTAACCCTGCCGTGTGGTACATGCCGGTGACACTCCCAGCATTTCCTGTCGGTGCGGTGATGACTGAACCGGTCATTGATGGTGTTCATATCCACATCCGACAGCAACTCATTATGACACCGGATACAGTTTTGCTGCACTACTTCCTGTCCGGCTTTTTTGATTTGTATCACCTGTGGTTCAGCCCTCATCGTAAAAACGCTGGAGTGATAGAGTCCATCCTTAGCCTTAAAGTAATACTTATTTACCGCATTATCCTGAGGTACGTGGCAATCATTACAATGTGCCACCTCGCGGTGCGAGCTGTGCTGCCAGGTGAGGTACTGCGGATTCATCACGTGGCAGTTGATACAAGCCCGGGGGTCATCAGACAGGTAGCTTCCGGCATTGCTGATGCGGATAGTGTAAAGCCCAAGGCCCACAAAAATACCTGCCAGGATTATCACCGGCAACCTCCACCTCGGAGGAGGAATAAGAATTTTTAGTTTCTGTAGTCGTTTCATAATTTATAAGAATTTGGGTTTAATTGTAATCATTAGCCACAACCAATCTGCCGTCTCATCAGCATCTCCGCCTTTTAAAAACTCGAGGCTTTCAGTACCAAACATCCGTGAATACCCGGCAGACAAAACTGTATTTTTACTAAATGTATATTTCAGTTGCAAATCGGTTTCCATTCCCAGATATTTATCTAATAGAGCTTGAGAAGAAATAGCATAAATATTTCCGGCGGAATTAAAGAAATGGGTTGTTGCATTTGCACTGAAATCTCCGGAACTATAATTCACACGAAAATACTGATCATTCAACCCCACGCTATTAGTATGGTTTCCAACATAAAAATAGTCCATCCACCCGTTGAATTTATGATTGGTTCCGTAAAGAGGCGTAAAAGCCTTGTTGGTTGCCGTTGATGTATTCTGCATATCATTTCCGGAGAGATACTCATTACCGGCTGAAACCAAAAGCTTATCGGTGAGGGGTACCATCACATCTACCTTAAAATAGTGGGCTTCAAGGTCTGTACCACCCCAGACTTCGCCTCTTTGCAAATATCCTGCTGCTGCCAATTGAACAGCATCAAGATTATATTTAAAACGGCCTCCGAAGGTCTGGCTGTAGACGGTCTCAAGTTTTTCCGGTTGATTCTGAGATTCCATCCCGTTATTCAGAAAAATCAAACTCAGGCTCCAGGCATCTTTATTATAATTTGCCCAGAGATATTGAAAAGCCTTGTAATTATTTTGAGCATAGATGGTTCGAAACAATTTCTCGCTATCCTGATTCAATGCCCCGCCGGCGTGAAACCGGAAATTATTGCGGTTATATTTCAAAATCGCCGCGTCATGACTCCTGCCCTGCTGAGCCCAGCCCACATTTCCGAATATCCGGCTGTCGTCATAAACTATTTCCTGGCGTCCGGCTTTCAGACTCCAATTGTCATTAAACAGCAATTCTCCCCAAGCTTCATGCACGGAAAAATGTCCGTCACTGGCATTTAGTTGAGAAACATCTCCCCAAACACGAACATCCTGAAGGCTGAAACCAACCCTGACGTTATCATCAGAATAGTTTGCATACAGGCGCGAGCGCTGGGAAATAAAGGCTACCGGGTCATCATCAGGTGATGGCAGCGTTTTGTAACCATGGCGGTTTTCCAATCTCGGACGTAATTCCCCTGCCAGCTCAAAAGACTGAGCGAAAATCATAAGCGGGAAAAACATCATTAAAAAAGCAATTAGACGTAACATGTAAAGTTTTTTCATAGGTTTAAGTTATTCGTTACTAAAATAAATATTTTTTAAAAATTTTCACGTTTTTTTAACATTTTTCCTGTCTCGCTTACGATAGATAATATACCCCGAAATGGCAACCATTATGGTAGTAGCCCCGGCCAGAGGGACAATCAGAATATAAAAATCGCCCAGCAAGGCAGAATAAATCCGGGCGGTATGCACTTCTAAAGAAGCATTCCACAACGAAATTCTGCCATGATCAGTGAGTTCTTCGGGCATCTTACCAAACTTCCTGTTATGGCCCAGGCTTCCGGCACCTCTGTTATAATCAAAAAGACAGGCATGGTCTTGTGCATCAACCACAAACCCGGAAACCGCTGTACCCCCAAACGGATTGCCTGTTCCGCCGCCATTCTTAGCCGGTCGTCCCGAAATCATGTCCATCACATAGTGTTGTTCGGGAATCCACCGGTACAAACCACTGAACGAGCCCACCAAATAATCTCCGGCAGCCAGCTTATCAAAAACGGTAATACCCATAACGCTTACCGGTGGCTGAGAATTGAATTTTTTCACAGGCCCTTCGAAACCGGGCGACGTATAAAACATTCCTTCTGATGTGGAAAACAGAATCTGCTTTGTGTCCTCGTCGTATAACATCGCACGCAGCTTGTCATACCATGGGTTGGGACGATCATAATGCGTATAGGGAATCACCGGCACCGAAGTTCCGGCTATGGGTATAAGCAAGGGCGGACGTAAAAACATCCCCGTAAGGGCAACCAACCCAATGATGATAAATGTATATTTTCCCAGCCAGTTATGATAGTGTAAAGCCCATCGCGTTAAGCGCTTTGTGGATGATGTTCGGTATTTTTTAAACTTCCTGATCAGTTTTGGGTTGAAGAAGAAAATAATCCCCGAAAGGGAAAGAATGAAAATGATGATGCCCATAGCATCAACAAACAACCTCCCCGGCAAACCAAAAATTTCACCACTGTGAATATCCCAGAGTGTGCGGAACAAAGTCAGTTCTTTACGCTGCCCGGCAGCAGCAGGCAATTCAATTGATTCCCATTCTTCAGAAGCAGTTTGCCTGATAACATGCGAACGGGTTAAAGCATATAATTCTGACTGTATAATATGTAAATCCACCACCCTATTCTCCTTTACGGGAAGTTCAACAGGTTTCCATACATCGCCTTCTCTTGTGTAAAGTCCGTTATGCGTGGCCGCATAGAGTTGTTCGTTAAACTCAATTATCTTATACGTTTTCAGGCGGTCAGCCGACTGCGGAATGCCTGAAGAGAAATCCGAAAATGAAGAAAACAGGCTGTCTGTCTCCCAGATTCCCGTATTGCCATAGAGATATGTTTTACCTTGCCGGGTGGTTAAACTTCCTCTGGCCGAGGCCAGGTTCCAGTTGTTATAATGATAAGATTCAGGCATCCACTTGCGTGGGATGTCTGTATTAGAAATGATTTGACGGTGATTTAAAAAAATTCCGGAAACAGAAAAAAACAACAAAAAGAAAGCCAGAATCAAACCTGGCCATTTATGAAGTCTACGCGCTGTTTTTGCTCGCTGTTTTTTCATACCACAAAAATAAAAATTATTGTGGTATTACATTACTTGTTTGCGTTTTTATGCTTTTATTCCTGCTATTTATTTTTAGTCTCAATAAGGCGGTACCGCTTATTCCAAGAGCTGTTTCACTTCCACATAGTCTATATCCTGACGGGTTTGGAAAAAATGTTTCATCACAGCGCGGTGACCACTGCCGATAATAAGTAAGAGACGTTCTCCGGGCTTTGCATGCCTCATAACATTTGCCGTTATGTATAAATTCCGCTTATAGTGAATAGCTGCAATTTTGGGCCCGGTATAAATGGAGTCATGATTATAATCAAGTGTCTCCTGCAAGTATAAACTGCGATTCCAGCGGTCGGAAGTGTCGCTGTTAAGCTTTCGGTAATAGTCGATTAAGCGATGGTTTGCTATGTATTCCGACTCTCTTTGGGCTTTTTTTCGCAGATTTTTAACAAAGTTTTCAAACCGGTCCTCCATCCCGTGATTTTCGGCGAATTCCTGAATTTCTCCAAATGGCTGTCGCAATGTATAATCGATACCATAGATCGTGTCGTGATCCATCATAGAAGCCATACGAAATCCCAGTTGATAGATTTCGTTTTTCTTCAGATCAAAAGTGCCTGCCAGGTATTTCCTGTATTTTTGATTTAATTCCGGGTTTTTATCCGTAACCGCCTCCACCAGTATTTTTGTGGGATTATATTTTTTCAGGCTATCGAGTATTTCTTTGATTTCAGTTTGCCTTTGCTTTCCCATAATGCTATCAACCCTAACGGCAGCCACATCGCCAGTTGATCCGAAATGGAAAGTTCCCAGGATGGAGATCTTTGGTTTAGTCATTTGTTGTTTAAAACCACCATTTTTAGTCTGTGCATTGGCGCTTCCAATACAAAAGATGAATGTAAAAACGATAGAAATCAATATGTAATTATGTGTTTTAATTATCATAGTCAGATATTTTTTCTTGTTTGTCAACATCTATGACGCAATGAAATATTATAGGTTACACATTAAAAAACAATCGGTTACAAATGAAGCACCCTAAAGCTTCTCTTCTTTTTATGAGGATGATAATGGGTCAATTATTGGATTAACACTTTTAGTGATGCATATTTATCAAGCCATAATATTGTCCACCAATGAATTACAATACTCGTTTTGGACTTTCGTGTCTCAGTGCCTCCGTGGTTCAATTGAATAAAAAACTAGCTTGTAAAAGTTTAACCACAGAGACACTGAGGCACAGAGAAGTAGGTTTCCAGCTAGTAAGTGATTTCGGTGTTCTACATAACCTTTCGTAATCTTACTACTAAGATGCTAAGCCTCAAAAAACCAAAGATTAAACTCATACTTCAAACCATTACTCCTCCTTTTTCACGACATTCCCTTTAAGATAAAGTGTGGTTTCAGGTTGCTCAGGGTCATTAGCAATGATAGTAATTCTCTGATTTTGCTTGCCCTTTTTCCCAAAGCTATTGAATTTTACATCAATCGTTCCCTGCTCTCCGGGCGCTAACACTTTCTTATCAGGCTCAGATGCAGTGCAGCCACAACTGGCTTTGGTGTTTCTGATAATTAAATCGCGCCCGCCTCTGTTAGTAAAAGTAAAGGTATGGTTAATCTTTTCTCCCATCAGAATAGTGCCAAAATCATATTCCTGTTCGTCAAAAGCAATGACAGGGGCGTTGGCCAGCTCATTATCTGAAAGAATGGAAAAATCTTCTTTGATATCCGGGCTAACGATAAGCCGCTTACGGGGCTGTTGATCGTTATTGGTCTGCATATAAAAATAATCAAAAGTAGGCCCATAAGTGTCTTTCACTTTTGTATCATAAGCTACGGCAATTTTCGCTTCACTATTAGCCGGTACATTATCCGGGATCATCTGAACAGACAAAAAATCAGGTAGCCTTTCAAAGCTATACTCCAGCGGTTTATCCATATTATTATAAAAATATATGGTATCGGTTTCGGTTTGCGGATAGAGGATGCCGTCCTGATATCCATACATCAGCCTTGTGGCATGAAACCATACATTGCCTTTTTTTATGGAATAATAGCGTTCTACTGAAATATTCTCCGAACGCTGGGCTTGTGCTCCGAAAGCCCAAATCATAAGACTGAAAATCATAATTTTTTTTATCATAGCTGCTTTATTTTAAAGATAATCGATTGTATTTTTTTCTGTTTTTACAAAAGGGGCCACCGCCCTGTGGTAAATACCATGCATGTATGCGATGGCCATACCGTAATTGGTGACGGGGATGCCGGCGTCCACTGCTGGTTTCAGGCGGCTGATAATTTGCTTTTGAGTAATTACGCACCCGCCGCATTGAATCACCATGCTGTATTCGCGGATATCACGCGGCAAATCGTTGAGCCCGGACACCACCTCATAATGAAGTTTTTTTCCTGAGAAGTTATTGAGCCAGCGGGGTATTTTCACCCGCCCGATATCATCACATGACACATGATGAGTGCAGGATTCCAGGATCAGCACCCTGTCGTCATCTTTCAATTCCGAAAGATGTGGTGTTCCCTCCAGGTAATGCTGAAAGTCTCCTTTATGCCTGGCCAACATAATACTAAAACTTGTCAGCGGAATATCGGGCGGTATTGCGGCATCTGCTTTCAGAAATACCTGGCTGTCGGTAATCACCAAAGCAGGTCGTGGCTGCAGGCGCTGCATCAGCATATCCACTTCCCGCTCTTTAGCTACTACCACTACCGCATCGTTATCCAAAATATCGCGGATAGCCTGAACCTGGGGCAAAATCATCCGCCCTTCCGGCGCTTCAATATCTATCGGCGTAATCATCAGCACAAGGTCGCCGTATGAAAGCAGGTCGCCAACTAAGGTCTTTTTGGAATAAGCGTTCTCAGGCATCTTTTCACGGATCAACGCCACAATATCCTCAGGAACCACCCCCGACAGTGCAGAATAGTCAATTACCGCAGTATGATATTTTTTTTGCCACAGCGAATGATTGGACGGCGTCAAAGGCTGCAGGTCTTTTTTATTGTGTACGATAAAAAACGGAATGGCAAAAGCCTGAAACTCTTTTATGAGATTCTCTTCCACCTCGTCGAGTGTATTTTCAGCCACCACAAGGATAGCCAGGTCAATGGTTTTGATGGCCGCCATGCTCTTTTTGATGCGCTTGCCCCCCAGTTCTCCTTCATCATCGATCCCTGCGGTATCGACAAGCACCACAGCACCAATGCCGGTAATCTCCATCGACTTTTTTACCGGATCGGTAGTAGTTCCTGCATGGTCTGAAACGATAGCTATCTCCTGCTGTGCAATGGCGTTAATCAAACTGCTTTTGCCATGATTGCGCCTTCCGAAAATCCCTATATGTGGTTTACTCTCTTTGCCTTTTGCCATAGTCTAATCCATTATATCTTTTACCGAAAACCCCAGCTTCAGAAGGTTTTGTGGTTTTAGCAGGTCATCCAGTTTTTCTCTGCTTATTAAATTCAGCTCTTTGTTGGCCTGATAAATGCCTTTTTGCTCTGCCTTCATTTTTTCAGCCAGAACCGATGCCTTTTTATATCCGATAAAGGGCACCAATACTGTGGTAATGGAGGGGCTGGCCATAAGTTTTTTCAGGCTCAGCTCCTTATTGATCTGAAGGCCCGACAGCATATTTTTTTCTAACGTTTCATTCGCCGCTATCAAAAGTTTAAGTGTATCCAGCAAAGCATGTCCAATCACCGGGATGTAAGCGTTCAGGTCCAGCGCACCCTGCCCGCTCAGGCTTCCGATAAGCATATCGTTGCTGTATACTTTATGCGCCGCTGAAATAATAAACTCGCTGATAACCGGATTTACCTTCCCCGGCATTATGGAGCTACCCACCTGGCGCGGCGGCAGTTCCACTTCGTGCTGTGCCATCACTCCGGAGCTGAGCAGCCGCAAATCCGCAGCTATTTTCTCCAGGTTTACGGCATGCGCCTTGAGGATGCCATGTACTTCCACGAAGCTGTCCAGGTTTTGCGTAGCATCCGTCAGGTTTTCTCCGCGCGTAACGGGTAAGGAGGTAAGGCGTTGCAGTTGTGAAACCACTTCCATAATAAAAAATCGCGGCACCGTAATGCCTGTACCTACCGCGCTTCCCCCCAGGTTCACCACTTTGATGCGTTCGGAACACCTGGAGATACGCCACCAATCGCGCGAAAGCGCATCCGACCAGGCGCTAAAGAGCTTGCCGTAACTCGAAGGCACCGCTTCCTGCATCTGGGTATAGGCTATCCGCAGGTCGTTCTGATGGGTACGTTCCAGCGCCTCCATCCTGTTACGCATCTGGTTAATCTTCTCTTCGAGCGTATTTAAAAGGCGCATAGCAGCAACCCGCAGCGCGGTGGGTTCCACATCGTTGGTAGACTGGAAAACATTAGCATGTTCTATCGGGTCGATGATGTGATAATCGCCGGGCTTATTTCCCCCTTTTGCAAGGGCAGTATTCGTAATAATTTCATTAACATTCATGTTGATACTGGTGCCGGCACCGCCATTGACAGCAGGCACTATGAAATGATCGAAGTGCTTTCCTTCGGCGATTTCCATTGCTGCTGCTTCAAGGTCATCCAGCACCTTGCCGGCAAGCAGATTTAGGGGAATTTGCCGGATATCATAGCGCTCTGACAGGGCTTCCTGAAAACTGCGGACCGTTTTATAGCAGGCCACTTTTACTATTCCCATAGCCTTGTACCATTCGGGATGAAATGGAGTAGCATCAGGGAAGTTTTCTCTTGCCCTGTACGAATGAATTCCATAAAGGGCTACCTCCGGAAGTTCTACCTTACCAATAAAATCAGCCTCTGTTCTCATGCCATCTGTATTTGAAAGCCAAATTTAAACTTTTTTGACTTTGCTGAGAAATGCTGAGAAATATAATCGCACGCTGTTACCAGATCAGTAAAGAAAAAGCCGGCACAGAAAACATTTGCTTCCTTCGCCGGCTCATTCATTATCGGGATTAATAAAATCTATTTAATTCCTGTAGGCAGCTTGTCTTCTTCTGACCTGGAGTGCTCTTCAGGATGAAGGTATTTTCCTTTTTCAGCCCCTTCTTTCTCCTGAACGGGAACGATGCGATTTTCTTCGGCCCATTTATCTTTTCTTACGCCGGTTACCTGCCAGCTTACTTTTACATTCGGCTTATCGGTTTTAATCGTAAAATGGTTGCCATCTATCTCCTTGGATACAATTGCCTGGGCAAATGCCCCGATAACCGTCAATTGATAGCGGAAATCCCGGTTCAGGGACTTGAAATAATCCGGCAGGGTAACTTCTGCAACACCCTCTGCATCCGTGGTTACATTACCATTGTAGACATTCATCATATCGGGGCTTTCTACAAAACTATGCGACAAGTACTTGTTGGCCGGATCATCGGGATGGTCTATTTTAAAAGAGCCTCCCCCCTTTGAGAGGGTTCCCGTAACTGTAACATCACCTTCGAAATATCCGGCGTAATTACCAGTGCCACCATTGCCCTGTTGGTCGCCATAAACCGCGATACTATAACCGGAACCAGATTCACCATAATCCACACCATAGATTCCATAGTTATTATTGGAGGCGCCGCCCCCTTCACCAAACACACCCATGCTATATTCGCTCTCATTTGAATAGGCGCTGCCGAGTACGCCGTAGGCAATATCACCGGTATGTCCTTCTGACATACCCAGAATGGCCGGCTCAAGGTACTGCGATGTGCTGTACTGCACGCCTAGTTCTGAGCCTAAGGTTCCTTCACCCTCTTCCGACTCTACATGAAGTTTTACCATGGGTATGCTACTTCCCAGGCTCAGCTCACCATCGTCGTTCAAAATCATTTTGGTTGTTCCGTTTGTTCCAAAGACCAGACCACCACCTGCATAATCGTTCATTACCGATGCAGTGCCACTACCGTTCAATCCTATGCGCATACCACTGTTTATTCCTGAGGAGTTATCGGAAATGCGCATTTGCGAAGTACCGCTTGAGGTATGGAGATGGAAAGGATAACCGGGATTATCCGTACCGATTCCTACATTTCCGGCATCATAAAAAACATTTGATCCTTCGGTTTCCCAAAGTGTGTTGGCTACCGTTTCAGCATGCAAGGCATAAGGCACACTCACAAATTGTGTTTTACCCAGGTTGACCATGCCTTCGCCAATATCGAGCTGTACCTGTAAATAATGCGTGTCTTCGCCCCAGGCAATGTCACTGAAATTTCCTTCGGAAGTAGTGCCGTTTCCTATTTTGAGAGTAAACAGCCCTTGTTCGTTGGTAGAAACGTTATGGGTTTCTTCGTAAACCAGCGTGTTGCCTCCTGAGCCGCTGAAGATTCCCATTACAACGGTAACACTTTGATCCTGTAATATTTCACCACCACCGGTTCGGGCAACGGCCTGATAATTTAGAGATTCAGGGCTTTGTGCAAATATGCATGCACTCAAAAAGCTTATCGATAGAATAATTAGTAATTTTACTTTCATCATAACTCAAATATTTTTTTATTATTTACTTGATTTTAACAAATTTATAGGAAAATTCCTGACCTGCTTTTTCCGACTGTAAGCGGACAAAATAAACTCCCTGCGGATAATTACGGCAATTAAAAGTTACCTTTTTACTTTCTTCGGCCGTTAAAAGCATATCGCTCGCAGTCATCACCTTACCCAATGGATTTACAACTTGTATTTTCCATTGCGATCTTTCCTGAGCACTAAAAGTGATGACCATATCATCGGATACCGGATTTGGGTATAATTTAAAATCCTTTACCAAAGGGTGCTCCGGCACTGCATTGGGGGCCTCAAAATATTGATGAAACCCCTGAGAAATACTGAGGCCTCCCGAGGATTGTGCGCTGACCATCAACTCGCCGATGGTATGGTCAACCATCAGGTCTGTTGACGAATAGCTACCACCACCGGAAGCTAAAACGGTTCTTTCTGTTGTGACTTGTGCCCCAACAAAATAAGGGACAAGCATCAGTATGAATAAAATATTGTATTTCATCATGTAGGATTTAGATTTTTAAGATTGGTTTTCAATTAAGCTTCTTTGGTGGTAGCTACGATAAAAAACTAAAATTGGCTCAAATCTTTATCTCAAAAATGTAAGGGGCTTCCTGTTTAAGTAAATCCGGTTGAGCGATGATGGGTGAGAAACGTCCGGAAAAATATTGCGGTTATCAAATCCTGCCAGGAGAATACCAAAAGCATTTACTGACAGAATCCGTTTTGGGCTGAATAAATATGAAAATTGTTTGTAGGTTATAATCAGAGTGAATCAGTATCATCAGTTAATGCCGATTATCAATTGAAATTTCAATGTTTCGCTAAAGCTCACTTTGAAATACAATTGGCATAAGTCAGAGCCTGTGTCGAAACTTCGGTATTCTGGTATTTGTAAAAAATGGAACTCCGAAATTTAAGTACAGATGACGCAGATAGAACGTATTTTCGCAGGTTTTTGAGATAGTCAAATATTTATGATTATTTTAAGCCCCTGTCATTTTAGGAGCCGGCAATAAAACTATGATCGGTCGACGGCAAAAACCGTGTACAAGTCAATCCTGGCTTTCTTACCTCTCAGGAGGCTGGCATCCACTTTACGGCAGTCCACACCCTGCGGCATCTCTAAAAACTTAAGCAACCCTTTAGAGATCAGGTTGTCCACACCATAATGATTACACTGTTCCTGGATGCGTGCGCCGGTATTGAGCACATCGCCGCTAAAAACCAAATCGCGCTTTACTACGCCCATTTCTCCGGCCATAATTTCTCCATGATGAAAACCGGCTTTGAACTGAGGCACCACATCATATCGTTGAATATATTGCTCCTGGTTTTTCTTCATCGTAGCTTTTATATCGAAAAAACAATGAAGACAACGTGCATTTTTCAGGCCATTTTTCAAGGTCCAGGAAACCACCACTTCATCCCCTACATACTGATAGATTTCACCGCGGGTGAAGATAACCGAGTCGGTAATATCGCTGAAAAAATCATTAAGGAAATTAAAGTATCTTTTATGTCCGAGCTTTTCTGCGATAAATGTAGAGTCTTTAATATCGAGAAACATAAAAATCCGTGTCTCTTTCCTGGGTTTGTGGTAGCGCCCCCATAAGAACCCTGCCAGTCCTCCGGGCCCTAATTTATCGCTAATCTCCAAATAAATGAAGGTGCCAATCATAACTACACCCCAAAAAGCAAGTTCAAGCAAAATATAAGACTGCGAAATATATTCCCAGGATTGTAAGGGGACTGATTTATTGAAAATGGATACCTCATATTCATTTTTAAAATAGAGTGAGATGGAGATAAAGTAGACGACAAAAAGCATAGACAAATAGATAATACTTTTGGAAAGCAACACAATACCAAGCGGTTTTTTTCGAAGCAGGTTACGTAAGTAAAACACTTCTGCGCCACCAAAAACAAACCCGCCCAGCGATGCGGCAATAAAAGAATAGAGCAGGCTTTGCGACAGACTGTAGGGTAACTCAGTAGAGGTAATAGAGGTGATATACCCAAACATATAGAGGATATTCAATATTGCTATGATTTGCCATGCCAGGGTGATAGCAATCACTTTCTTAAACTTAAGCTGAAATTTCAAATATTGTAAATCCATAAAGTGGTGCTGTTGAACAAAGGTGAAACCGCTTTGCAAAGCATCCCCGGCGGGTTACTTGCAAAGCGGTAAATTTTAATATATAATATTAATCTATCATTGTTTTATCAGTTTTCCTGATGCCGTTTCGCGGGCTGTCCGGATAGAGTAAATGTAAATCCCTGAGGGTACTTCATTACCAGCAGCATCGGTACCATCCCAGTTCACTTGATATTTTCCTGCATCCATGATACTGCTTTTCAACGTCTTGATAACTTCTCCCCTGAGAGATTGCACTTGTAACAGGATCTCCTGCCGCTCCGGCAGTTCAAAAGTAATGGCAAGGTTGTTAAAGAAAGGGTTGGGTGCGGCTTTATGGGTAAGTTCCGGTGCCTGCACCATTGCCGGAGCCTTTGTTACCAGCAGGGTGCCTCCCGAGAAACACATTACTGTACCCTCGCGGCCACCGGCAATAACTTCATAGCTGTTGTCGCCGGTAACATCGGGAACCACGCCCAGGCCATCAATAGGTTCTGTATAGGCTTTCTTCATCACCTCACTGCCGTCAGCCCCGCTCAGGATATAGACATAATTATTCTGGTAAAGGGTTCCTACGGCAATATCCTGTACCTCGTCACCATCCACATCATTCATCATCCTCACGTTCCAGCACTTATCTTCGAGGGGTACGGACCATATAAAATCCCCCGATTCACCGTCAATTACAGACATCATCGTGCCGCTGTGAGCTACAGCTATATCAAATTTCAAATCATCATTAACATATCCGGCATTTTCGAACCGCAAAATAAGGCTGCTGCCCATGCCTCCCTGCTGTACGATGGTGCCGTCAGTAGCATCCACCAGGTAATAATTTCCGGAGAAGTCACCAGCAATCACATCTGGCACATCATCACCGGTGATGTCTGAGAGCCGCTCCAGCGCCCACACGGAAGTGCCTGCAGTGGTAAACGACCAAATACTGCTTCCATCTTCGCCGCTCAGGCCCCAAACTTTGCCTTGAGATTCCGACTCGTTGGAGGCACCTGCAATCACATCGGGGATGCCGTCGCCGGTAAAATCACTCACCCCCATCACGCTGAAGGCCGGACCTCCGGTATAGGTATCCCATATCAGGTCGCCATTGGTACCATCCAGGCAGAAGACCCTCTTGGGACCATTATCTTCACTATCATCACCCACGGCCGCAAGCACATCAGGAATTTCATCGCCGTTATAGTCGAATTTAGCAGACACCTGATAGACCCATCCTCCGGAGCCATACATATCGGTTTCAAATTTCCAGAACATACTGCCATCGGCTCCCGACAAGGCTCTAACGGAGCGGTCTCCGCCGGTAGTGCCCACCACAATATCTTCCATGCCGTCGCCGTTCAGGTCACCGGTACGTACCATGCTGTTCTGCCCGTAAAGGTTCCCCGAGTATATCTCTGTTTCCCATAGCACATCGGCAGGGTCATCCGCATTTCCGTTAAAGCAACGGATATAGTTATCTTCGCTGGCAGCCACCACCTCATGTTTTCCGTCGTTATTAAGGTCAGGGAGGTAGGTGAAGGCCTTCACACTGTTATCATATCCTTCTGTAATATAATGATACCAGAGGTCTGCTCCCATGTTTTCGGGAGCCGGCTCGCCCTCTCCTTCCAGATGAATGCTGGTAGTGCTGTTTAACGGGTCATTGGTAGTTATTATGACGTCCTCTTCATAAAACTCTACCTCCGGCGGGAAAAACCAAAAAGGTAATACCCCGGTTCCCAGCACCGGAATTTGCAGGGGCAGATCAATATCCTCCATATAAAAAACCTCATCACTGATATCTACGGTATTGATATGAAGCATTTCATCTCCCTGGTTTTCTATCTCCAGGAACCATCTTTCCGTAGCTTTTTCTCTGATGGCGCCATAATTATGCGAAGAAGAAAATTCGGCCGAAGGGCCTTCATAGACGCCGTTGCCGGAGAGCGAAACATCCGCCTCGCTGTTCATCGGGTCGTTAGAGAGCACCTGGATAGTATGATCCAGGGCACCAAAATCTTCCGGAGCGTAAATTACCGCCAAAACAGTTTCTTCTCCCGGTGCGATCGCGACCGGATAAGTAGTGGATGAAGAGAGTTCAGGGTGGCCGATTTCCAGTCCCTCAATCACCAGGTCAACATCGCCGGTATTTTCCACAGGCATCTCCCAGGTCTCTTCATCATCCACATTTACAAGGCCATAATTGTAAGAGGTAACGGGTAAATTGATTTGGGGTGACCCCGAACCACTCAGGTTGACTTTGTAGAGCCAGTAATTACTGCCCTGTCCTTCGTCGAGATACCAAAGGTATTGCCCGTCCCAGGTAATACCCTTAGGGCCTTCATGCTCGCTGGGAAAGGTGGCCAGCAAATCGCCTGTAGCCTTATCAATCTGATAGATAGCGTCGCCCCAGGTATCGGCCATCCAGAGGTTATCTCCTTCCACGGTTAAGTCCCAGGGTTGGTTGTCGGGAGCCGGAAAATCTTCGAGCACAGTGCCTTCATCGTCTGTTTTGTAGAGGTGACCGTCGGGATCATAATAAGCTGCCGACCAAAAATCACCCTCATCATAAGCAATTCCCGACATGTAATGCGCCTGCAGCTCAAACGTACCGGTCTCATTACCATCGAAATCAAAGGCGATGGCCTGAGCCGCATCCGATGAACTGCCTTCCTGACTGATGGACCACAGGTATTCGCCATCGTAGGTAAGCCCGTAAGCATCCTCAATAGGGGCATTAAAAAGCAACTCGTAGTCTCCTGTGCCCGGATCTATGCGATAGATACGGTCACCATCCGCGCCATAGATGCCGCAATACAGATACGTACCATCCCATGCTAATCCCGAGGCATTTTGCGGGATCTCATAAGTAGCCTCAACGGTCCATTCCCGGGCACCATTTAAAGGCTTTGCTTCATTAATTTTCTGATTATCGATACGTAACTCCTTCTTCGTTGACAAATCATCTGCGGAAGCATCCTGCCGCCTTTCCCCATCTTTTTCTGTGATTTGCTGTGCTGAGGCAGTAGCCATCAGCAGCACTGTAATTAACAGCGTAATTGTTTTCTTCATACTAAAAATTGTTTTGTTAGGTTTCATAGCTAATTGATTTATGGTTTACTGTAAAACTTTAAAATATTTGCTGTTCCTCCGTTTCCTTCATTAGAAATATATAAAGAGTTTTCATCATCAAAGCAAATCCCCTCGGGTTGCATAAAAATACGTTTGTTGAGGTTGGAAGCCGTAACCAGCTCACCATAAGAGGTATATACAGCAAGTACGGAGGAGGTGAAAGACAGGATATAGACATTTTTACTTTCGGGGTGTATTGCTATAGCAGAAGGCTGAAACCTGATATCGCCATTAACGTCCAGGAGCCCTGCCAGTCTGTATGATAACTCAGCCAAAGCATTAAGCGAGCTGTAGTCCGTAAGGTCATCCAGCTTAATAAGCATCATGGGCGAGGCAAATAAGGCTTTCGTTCGCAGATCGAACCGGTATACGGCCCTGTAGCCCTTCAGGTCAATATCATCACTAACAGAGGCTTTCCCCTTACAGGCAATCAAAAGCGAATGCGAAGGTTGGTGATAGGTTAGCCCTTCGGCATCGTTACCCGGGGACAACTCCGTATCATAGCGCATTGTTTCCGGCTGCTCTCCGCGGAAGTTCTTTACCCGGCGAATATCGCCATCACTTTCCAGTACATAAGCATCCTCACCAACCACCTCAATATCTTCATAGTCTTTATCCTTATCAAAAGGTATTTCCTGTACTACTTTTCTTTCCGTTGTATCATATAAAAATATTATCCCCTGTTCATCCTGAATGCAGGCAAACAAGCCATCGCTCAAGAGATGTATGCCACTGATTTCTTCAAGTACAGGAGGCATCTCATACACCGCCGAAGGGTTTTCCAGATCATAGGGCAACACCTCCTGCGCTGTTACCCATCCACTGCTTATGGCCACACACAGAACAAAAATCGTACTCACTAACTGCTTTTCAATTCCACTCATCGTCCCCCGTTTTAACTGTTCACTCGTTCAAAAAAGCTTCTAAATTTAATGATTCTTGTGGAATTAAGATGATCAATAGCATTTTTTTCTACATTTGGGGAAACAATCGCAGTGAATATGAGCTTATTGACAGATGTTGAAGAATATGTTAAAACGCTGTTTGAAAAAGAAATAGGGCCCGAATATGAGTATCATGACCTTTCTCATACGCGGGAAGTGGTAAGGCACTGCAAAGTGATAGCCCACGAAGAAGGGATACAGGGTCAGGAGATGGAGACGCTGATAATCGCTGCCTGGTTTCATGACACCGGGTTTGCTAAAAGCCCCTCACAGCATGAAAAGCATAGTGCAGCAATAGCGCGGGATTTCTTAAAAGCGCATATCCCTGAAGAGGAAATACAACAGGTAGAAAAATGCATCCTGGCCACGCGGGTGCCCCAGCACCCCGAAAACCACCTGTCCGAAATATTATGCGATGCCGACATGTTTCACCTTTCGCAGCAGGAAGCGTTTATGATACGTTCAGAAAAACTACGTAAAGAGTGGAACAACACCTCTGAAAAGCAGATCAGCGAATACCATTTCTGGATAAAATCGCACTATTTTTTATCTATACATACCTATTTTACAGCATATGCAAAAACGGCCCTGAGGCCAGGTAAATTGCTGAACAGGGAACAAGCCGAAAAAAAGGTGGAAGCCCTTGAAGAGGCGCAACGCCAAAAAGAAACAGCCCTTAATGAAGAGATTAAAAAGCTGAAAAAAAAGAACGACAAATCGAAGATGCCTTCCAGAGGCATCGAAACCATGTTCAGGCTAACGGCGCGCAACCAGATTAACCTTAGCTCTATTGCCGACAACAAAGCTAATATCCTGATTTCGGTTAACTCCATCATCATCTCTATTATCGTCACTATGCTGGTGCGAAAGTTTAGTGAATACCCTAACATCATCATCCCTTCACTGATATTCCTGCTCACAAGTTTAGTGACGATGATTTTCGCCATCCTCTCCACGCGCCCTAACATTAAAAAAGGACGCTTTAACAAGCAGGATGTGAAAGAGAAAAGAGTGAACCTGTTATTCTTCGGCAATTTTTATAATATGTCGCTAAACGACTATGACGAAGCTGTAAAAGAGATGATGAAAGACTATGACGGGCTCTACAGCAATATGATTATGGATCAGTATTTCCTGGGAAAGGTATTAGGAAAAAAATACCGCCTGCTGCGTAAAGCCTATACCATATTTATGTTTGGATTTACCATTTCGGTACTTTCTTTCGCTATCTTTGCACTCATAGTACCGGTTCCTTAACGCAAAAAAAATAACATAGAATTATGCAAAAGTATTTTTTTACTACAATAGTCGTTGTCCTTATTATGGTGACCTTTGCGGTGCTCAACTCAAAGGTTGTACCTATCAATTTCGGTTTTACCAGGCTAAACATTTCACTGGCACTAACTATATTCATTGTTTTTGCTATTGGCGCTCTGGTGAGTTTTGTTGTCACCACACCCACGATACTTAAAAACAAAAGGGAGCTAAAGCGCAAAAACAAGGAAATAAAACAGCTTAGCGAAGAGAATACACGCCTGAAAAACCAGGATAGCTACTACAGCGGGGAACAAGAAGTATAAGCAGGGGCTGAAATCTTACCTGTTGAATGATACAATTGCTGCCCTGATGATAAATTTCATCTTTTTCAAGTCGAAAGTCTTTGTAAAATTGCTATAATTGCGCACAAAATTATTAAAGGATAATATGGAGCTACGAGAAGTATTAAGCATTGCAGGCAAACCGGGCCTGCATAAGATGATTAAGCAAACCGCTAACGGGATGATTGTAGAATCGCTGGACGACGGCAAACGCTTTCCGGTGTTTGCGCATGACCAGGTCTCTTCTCTGGAAGAGATCAGCATCTTCACAAATACAGAAGATATGCCGCTACGCGAGGTGTTGCAGAAAATGGCTGAAAAGCACGAACAAGGCCCGGCCATCAACCCCAAGAAAAGCTCTGCAAAAGAACTGAAAAATTATTTTGCTGAGGTGGTGCCGGAATACGACGACGAGCAGGTGTATGTGTCGCATATCAAGAAAATCATCGCCTGGTATAACGCCTTGCAGCGTAAAGACCTGCTCGGACTCTTGCAAGAAAAGGAGGCAAATGAAGATAGCGGGGATGATGAAAAGCAAAACAATGATAACGAGAAGGAATAGTCAAAAGCTGCCATTTGGCAGCTTTTTTTATAAAAACCCGTGATGTATAAGAAACTGATCAAACCCATTTTTTTTCTTTTCCCTCCCGAAAAGGTGCATGCCTGGGTCATGGGCACTATGAACGGGCTGATGTACCTTCCCGGGATAAAAACGCTTGTTCAAAAATTATTCCAGGTGAAACATCCCGTCCTGGAGCGCGAACTTTTCGGACTGCAATTTCCAAACCCGGTGGGTATGGCGGCGGGTTTCGACAAGGAAGGTAAATATTATAACACGCTGTCCGCTATGGGCTTTGGCTTTGTGGAGATAGGCACCTTCACCCCCAAAGGGCAGCCTGGCAACCCCAAACCACGCCTGTTCAGGCTTCCGGAAGACGAAGCGCTGATTAACCGGATGGGGTTCAATAACAGCGGAGCATTGCGTGCCGTGGAGCGCCTGAAAAAGCATCATCCACAATGTATCATTGGCGGGAACATAGGCAAAAACACAGCCACACCCAATGTAGATGCCACACAGGATTACCATATAGCTTTTGAAACGCTTTTTCCTTATGTGGATTATTTCGTGATCAACGTTAGCTGTCCCAACATCACAGATATGCGTGAATTACAGGATAAGAAGGCTTTACTGAACATCTTGGAAACAGTGACCACCCTGAACCGCCAAAAAGAAAAACCTAAAACCGTTCTGTTAAAGATTTCGCCGGACTTAAACCAGCAACAAATCGATGACACGCTCGCTATTGTAGAAAAAACAGGTATTGACGGAATTATCGCCACCAATACCACAGTGGGACGTAAAAATTTAACAACCCCGGAAAAGCGGCTACGGGAAGCAGGCACCGGCGGATTGAGCGGGAGCCCCATCCGCAAGCGGGCCACAGAGGTGATTCGCTACATTGCTCAAAAGACGCACGGAAAGCTTCCTGTCATTGGTGTGGGTGGCATCATGACACCCGATGATGCCATCGAAAAGCTGGAGGCCGGAGCTGATCTCATCCAGGTTTATACCGGATTTGTTTACGAAGGGCCTTTTATCGCTAAAAAGATAAATAAAGCACTGGTGAAACGGCATAAGGATAAATAATTCATTATAAATACTTTGTTTTTTAACACAAAACATATATCTTTGGCAGCATAGGCTTTAACTAAAATAAGAAGTTACCAGTAACATAAATGCAACTTGCTCCCATGGATAATTGTATACGGGCGGGAAAAAGAAGCGCCAAATCGCATGTCCGGTATTTGAAATATATCATACTCTTAAGTGTGTTGATACCGGCGCTCTCTTTCAGCCAGCAGCATAACGACCCTGAAGAATCTAAGATACAACATTTTACTGAAAAAGTGCAAAAGATTTACGGGGTGGATGACAGACTGATTAATGGATATCCTTATCAGGCGCCAGGCAGCGTGATAGCTTCGCATCCGTATTTTCTTACAGAAGACTGGTTATCCGGCACCGTTTTCATGAGTGGCGAAGCATATCATAACAAACAGATAAAATATGATTTAGAAAAAGATGCTATAGTTTTGAAGGCCACCTTGCAGGATAGAATATCGAAGATTATTCACCTTAACAGCTTTCTGATAGACTCAGTACGCATAAACAACCATCTGTTTATCCACTCCCGAAAATATTTTCCTGCTGACAGTGTGGAGACGTTCTACGAAGAGGTCTATAAAACGACCGGCAAAAGTGTTGGTCTTTTAATCCACTACTCCAAAACCTACTTATCGCAATATACAAATGTAGCGCCGCGGGGCCGGTTTTCTGACATGGAGGCAGACAGGTGGTTTATCAGGCAGGGGAATGCCACCAAAGTGAACAGGCGCAGGGCCTTCTTAAAGCAGTTTGACCAGAAAGACCGCCAGGAGATAAGGCGTTTTATGAGAAATGAAGATATAAGTTACCGGAGGGCAACAGCACAACAACTTCAACAGTTAATGAAGTTCTGCTCCGGCAAAATCACAGAGAATTAAGCCATGGCAAGCAAATTTACTTTATCTATCATCATTGCTTTCATCCTGTTTTCCCTTCAGTCGGAGGCACAGGAAAAAAGAAGCATACCTATAGGAACATCCTGTAACAATCTTTTTTGGCATTTATTTGTGGAAAAGGTGGAAGAAGACCATGATGTGAGGTTTTTTTATCACCCCGACAGCATTCCCTCTTTTCGTGTTGCTGTTCCCGATGACAGCCTTCAGCTAAAGCAGGTATTGTTAAACAACTTTACTGCCTTGGGATTTAAGGTTTCTTCGGACAACGCAGGCAATTTCTTTATCTTCCGCAACCAGAATTTCAATGCCCGCATACCTTATAATTTTTTCCGGAAAGGAGGCCTCCCTTCCGAACAGCAAGCAGAAACAGCCGATAGCGAAGAAAAACAGTCTGAATACCTCAATACCCAGGATGACTATGTTACAAAAAAAGTTACCATTGGCAGCAAGAAAAAAGGCTTTAGCACTAACCGGGCGGTTATCTCGGGTTTTGTAACCAGCTCCGAGAGTAATGAGCCTGTTCCCCAGGCAGTAATAGGCATAGAAGAGATTAACGATTATACTACAACCAATGATACGGGCTTTTACAGGATAATGCTTCCCAAGGGTAAGTATACCATGTCGGTGAACAGTATCGCCAGCCATGAGAAAAAATATAAGCTGCAGGTGTACAGCAATGACCGGCTGAACATTTCCTTAGACACCAAGACCTATATGCTTAAAGAAGCGGTCATTACATCCAATCAGCAACATAATGTCAGAGGCGATCAGATGGGCTTTGACAAAATCCGCCCTAAGGCTATCAAAGACATCCCTGTGGTTTTTGGCGAGCAGGACATCACCAAGGTAGCCACCCTGCTGCCCGGAGTGCAAACCATAGGTGAAGCCTCCTCAGGATTCAATGTCAGGGGCAGCCCGGCAGATCAGAATATCTTTTACCTAAATGATATTCCGATTTATAATGTCACACACCTCTTCGGGTTTTTCTCGGCTTTTAATTCCGATGCTATTAATGAGTTTTCGCTCTATAAGAGTAATATTCCGGTAAAATATGGCGGACGGCTCTCCTCTATTTTCGATGTGGAAGCTAAAAAAGGTAATGCCAATAAATTTGCCGCCAGGGGTGGCATTAGTCCAATTACCAGCCGCCTGATGGCAGAAGGCCCCATAGTAAAAAACAAGAGCAGCTACCTGGTAGGCATACGCTCCACTTATTCCGACTGGGTGCTGGAGCAGGTGGATGACCTGGAAATTAAAAACAGCAACGCATCCTTTGCCGATGCCATCACCAACCTCTCTTTTACGCTGAATGATAACAATAGTTTAGAGTTCCTGGCTTATGCCAGCCGCGACAATTCTGACCTGGCCCTGGGCACCAAAAACAAATACTCCAATGCCGGGGGAAACCTCGAATGGGAGCACAGGTTCTCGGATAAGCTAAAGAGTGTGTTAAGCCTTATCCACAGTGAATATGAATTTAGTGAAGCGATGAGTGATGTGGCTTATTCGGCTTATGAGAGATCGTTCGATCTGCAGCAAAGCAAGATAAGGCTACACTTCGACCACCGGCTTACCAACGACCATCATCTGACATATGGTTTTGATGCCTCCCTTTATAACCTGCGCCAGGGCGATTTCCTGCCTTTAACACAAGAATCCAGGGTGCAGCCTATTAGCTTTGAACCTGAGAAAGCCATCAATTACAACCTTTACCTGGGCGATGAGTGGGAGATATCAAAAAAACTATCCCTTACCGGCGGGGTCCGCTTTTCAGCGTACGACTATCTAGGTCCTAAAACGGTTTTCCAGTATGCTGATGATTTGCCGCGGGAAGAAGAAAATATTACCGACACGTTGCATTATTCTAAAAACGAAAGCATCGTTAATTACTCTAACCTGGACTTCAGACTGTCGGGAAAATATATGCTTAGTGATGAATTTTCTGTGAAAGCCAGTTATAACAAGCTTCATCAGTACATGTTTTTACTTACCAACACTATCTCCATCTCACCCACCGACAGATGGAAGCTTGCTGACTCTTACATCAAGCCGATGAGCGGCGGGCAATATTCCGCAGGAATATATCGCAATTTTTTGGGTAACAGCATAGAGACTTCCGTGGAGGTGTATTATAAGGAGATAAACAACCTGGTGGAGTATGAAGACGGCGCAGACTTCCTGAAAACAGAAATCCCTGAAGCAGAAGTAATCCAAGGCGATTTAGAAGCTTACGGCGTTGAGCTTATGATTAAAAAACCACAGGGAGTAATCAGCGGCTGGGTAAATTATACCTACTCCAGTTCAACGGTGACGGCTATTGACAAAAGAACCGGAGAAAGCAACAACCTGGGCATGCCCTATCCCGCTAATTATGACAAACCCCATGCGGTGAATGTATCCCTCACCTATCGCCTAAGCAAGCGCTTTAGCCTTTCTTCTAATGTGGTATACTCCACCGGCCGCCCCATTACCTATCCTACATCTATTTATTACCAGGATGGGATGCAGATTACAGGCTTCTCCCGGCGCAATGAATACCGCCTCCCCGATTATTTCAGGATGGATTTCTCCATGAATTTTGAGGGCAACCTCAAAAAGGAGAAGCTCATCCACGGTTCCTGGGCCTTATCTTTTTATAATTTAACCGCACGAAAAAATGCATACTCCGCTTATTTTAAGAATGTTGACGGCAATATTAAAGGATATAAGCTTTCTATTTTTGGGACGATCATCCCCTCGGTGTCTTATAATTTCAAAATAGGGAACTATCATGATTAGCAAGAAAGCAACCATATTGATACTTCCAGTCATTTTCTCTTTAGGATGCCGGGAGGAGTTTATGCCTAAGGTAGAAAAATATGACAACTTACTGGTTGTCGACGGCATGATCACCAACGAGCCGGGACCATATACCATAAAACTGTCACGCTCCTCTCCTGCTAAAAAGCCTGACGTTCACCCTTTTACAGGATGTGATGTTCAGCTGCATGAAAAAAGCAGCGGAAACAGCGAGCCCTTCAGTGAGGAAGCGGCCGGCACCTATACGTCCCCTGCCGAAGGAATGCAGGCACAGGTGGGTGAAGCCTATAAACTCACCGTGGTAACTTCAGAAGGTGCACGTTACGAAACAGACTATATCACCATGAAGCCCCCTGTAGCCGTGGATACTGTTACTACAGAACTACTCTTCCGGCAAACGCCCGATTATCCCCGTCCGGTGGCGGGATACCAGTTCTTTGTTTCATCGGAGGAAGCCCCCACCAGCGATTATAATTTTTTATGGAAGCTTACAGAAACCTATGAGTTTAACTCTGAATTTCGAATTCACGGCATTTACCAGGGACAAGGTATTCAGCCTTTCGCCGACAGTGACTCACTATATACCTGCTGGAAAACAAAAAAGGTAGCACAGATTTTTACCGGATCGGTACAGGGATTATCACCTCCTCAAATAACCAGGAAGTCATTACATTATGTGAATACAGAAACCAAACAGCTGCAAGTACGCTACAGTTTGCTGGTAGAACAATACAGTATCAACCGGCAAGCTTACACCTTCTGGAAAGATATCAGGGATCAAGTGGAAAGCGATGATTTTTTGTTCGCCTCCCAGCCCTATCAGATTAAGGGAAATATGTATAATGCGGATGACCCGGATGAAGCTGTTATGGGCTACTTTACCGTGGGGTCGGTGTCGCGGAAGCGTATCTTTGTTGACAGGCCTGATGCTGAGTTTTTCTACCCCGGCTGCACCGCGTCATCTGATTTAATAGCTTTAGCATACATGACACCGGAGCAGTTTCCTGTGTATCTCACAAATACCTCAGGAAATTTCGCCTACGCTTCTGATTACTGCTTTGATTGCACACTGTGGGGCGGAAAGCTTGAAAAGCCGGAATTCTGGATTGTAAAGTAAGGAGCCGTGCTGATAATGATAACAACGAAACACATGAAAAGAGGCAACAACCAAAATATGCAACAACAGCAAAAAACAGAGCAGAGGATAATCTTCCCGGCCCGTATCCATAGTAGCTTCAGGCGTGTCAGGGAATTTGCCGGCGGCAGAAAATTATTGCTCCTGGCGCTGATGGTGTTCCTGTTAAGCAGCAGTTGCCGCGATGAATTTATCCCCAAAATTAATGAGTACGAAAATAATCTGGTGGTAGACGGGATAATAACTGATGAAGCCGGTGGTATCACCATAAAAATTTCACGCACAGCAGAAGTGAATAAACCTGATTATCATCCGTTATCTAACTGCCTGGTTACCATCAATGATGACGTGGGCGGCTCCGTGCAAATCCATGAAGCTAAACCCGGCGTCTATACCATAGATACACAGGACTACCAGGCAACACCAGGAACTTCCTACCAACTATCAGTAGTAACTCCCGGTGGTGCAGAGTATGAATCAGAATTTATAAAGATGAAACCCCCGGTTGCCATAGAAGATGTACATGCAGATTTAGAATTCCATGAAACGGAAGAACATGAGAATGTAGGAGGATATCAGTTTTCCGTCACCTCGCAGGAGGCTGAGGAGGATATCAACTTACTTTGGAGGTTGTCCGAAACCTACGAATATACCTCCGATTTTAAAATAGACTATATTTACCGCGGTATGGGCATTGAAGAGTTCACTAATAGCGATACACTTTACCGGTGCTGGAAAACACAAAATGTTCATGATTTTTTTGTCGCTTCAAGCAGATCGTTAACCACCAACCAAATCACCGGGAAACCCCTACACTTTGTCAACAGCACAACCAAACGCCTGCAGATAAAATACAGCCTGCTGGTCAGCCAGTACAATATCAGTAATGAAGCTTACGCCTATTGGAGAGATATCCGGGAACAAATCACTACGGACGATTTCCTTTTCTCTTCGCAACCCTATCAGATTCAGGGAAATATTAAAAACGTATCCGACCCTGACGAGGTTGTTTATGGTTTTCTCACCGTAGCCCCGGTGTCGAAAAAAAGAATATTTAAAGAACATCCTGACATCGCATTTTACCACACCCAGTGTATTCCCGACCCCGATTTGCGTGGCCTCGGGTTTTTAGGGCCGGATCAGTTTCCGGTATACCTGACCAACTCCGATGAAGGCATTGCCCTGGCATCGGAATACTGCTTCGACTGCACCCTTTGGGATGGCGTATTAAACAAACCTGATTTCTGGGAGGAATAAAACACCGTAAAGTAACAGACCATGAAAAAGATATCCATACTTCAAAAAATCGTTACCCGGATATATCCTTCAATATTTATGATATTGCTGCTCATACCGGCACAAGCTTTTTCGCAGAATACTGCCCGTGAAGAGCTTACGCCACACCTGGCAGAGCTCCGTGAGGAAATAAAGATATATACTGACAGGATGCTCTATATCAGCGGGGAGCCGGTATGGTTCAATGCAGAATATACGATTAACAAGAAAAAAACGCGCTCCCTCATCAGTAAGGTAATGTATATCGAACTGGTTAATGAAAAGGGCAACGCGATAGTTCAGAAAAAGTTTGCCATTGACAACCACAGTGCGGAAGGCATGTTTGAAATCCCTGACGGCGCTCCTACCGGCAATTACGTCTTGCGGGCATATACACAATACCAGCGCAACTTCTCCCCTTATCATTTCACCTACGCACACCTGCTGGTATTTAATCCGGAATTATCGCCGGAAGGCAATCAGGGTCAGGAAAAGGTCAGTGTAGATATCTTTGCTGAAGGGGATGTGGTGCTTATGAATAAACCTGCCAGGTTTGCCTTGAAAACCAGTCATCCCGAAAAAACAGACAGCCTAGTGCTTATAGATAATAGCGGCACTCACCTCCGTGAAATTAAATTATGGAGCAACGGACTGGCGCTTATCGAGCTGCTGCAGAACGACTCCCTGCGCTATGGAGTGACCGCTTACCTGAACAATGGTGATTCTGTGTCGGCCACATTCCCCACGCCACACAAACACTATCCGGCGCTGACTACTTCTGTTACTGACGGCGTGCTGCATTATGAAGTGATTCAGGAAAAGGATAAAAACACTTCGCCCCTCCTCCAGGTGTACACCCCCTCGCTACATCTGCAATACCAGAAAAAACTAACCGGGCATAAGGTGAAAGGAAATATCCCCGAAAAGTTCCTGAATGCAGGGATATATTTTGTTGTCGTCAGGGAAGAAAGCTCCGGTGAAATACTCGCTCTAAGGACGATATACTCCATGAAAGAAAAAACCACCACTCCTGCAATCAAATTAAACACATCCTCCTTCAATACGCGTGAAAAAGTGGAGGTAGCAATAGAGGTCACTCCTGCTGATGCCAGTACTGATAAAGCAGACTTATCAGTATCTGTCGCACGCAGCGGCACAGGCTATCCGGACAATGCGCTTTCACGGTTTGTGGCGATGAATCCGTGGCTGATCGATGACTTCCTGGCCCATCAAAAGCATCCCCGAATATTTTCCGAACAGGTGGAAACCGCGATGATAGTCTTTGAACACCGCTATGCCGGTATCTTCAAAAAGAGGCTGAATAATAAAGCTATCACCTTTGAGCATCTCCCCGAATTACGCGATGTTACTATAAGCGGCCTGGTAAGAGATAAAAATACAGGAGATCCAGTACCTCATGAGCAGGTGTATGGCTCCGTGTTGTTCAACAACCCTCAGTTTCATATCTACAGAACCAATGATAAAGGAGAGTTTATATTCTCGCTGAATGGCTTACAGGATATGCAGGATGTTTTCCTGTGCCCGGTACAACACTCAGAACAGGCCAGCGATTATGAGATAAAGATAACCCGCGACTTTGACCCCAGGCATCCTGAATTTGTCCATACGCCCTTTTCTTTGGATGAGAACGACAAGGCGTTTTTAGAAGAACTGATACTAAATTTCCGGCTAAACATGTCATTCAATAAAACTGCTAAAGAAAAGGAGGAGCAGGCAAAACAAAATCATTACCATCTGTTTGGTAAAGAGCGAATAACAAGGAATCTGGATGAATATATAGAGCTGGATGATATGTGGGATGTTTTATATGAAGTTGTGCCCCATGTTAAGCCGTTTAAGCGACAGGGAGCATATCATATTAAAATAATGGATGACAACTCCAGGCCGCTGCCGGGGAGCCCGCTGATTCTTGTGGACAATGTACCCATTTTTGACAATGAAAAGATTATGGAGATGCACCCTTCGCAAGTGGATAAAATTGAAGTCATCGACCGCACTTATCTTCTGGGGTCACATGCTATCAATGGCGTTGTGCTTATTACTACCAAAACCAAAAATTTTGGCGGCATCGAATTCCCTGAAGCTTCAGTATTTTCTGATTATCAAACTATAACGGAAGAAAGCAGGTTTTATGAAACAACCTATGGCACACAAAAAGATGCTAACATCGAACGAGTGCCTGATTTCAGAAACATACTCTACTGGAATCCCGGCTTAAGTCCCCGCGAAATAAATCAAGGATTTAGCTTTTTTACTTCCGACAGGAAGGGCCACTATGATATCATCATAAAAGGGACGGATAATACAGGGGCGCCGGTCTATACCAGGAAAACTATTTTGGTGCAATAAAAACCCCGCAGAACTTTTGTCGCGAAATATTCACCTGAGCTCAGGGACCTCTATTAGCTAAGTTTCCTCGTCTGCATCATCCTTGTTGGCTGATTTTCCGGCCAGTTGCTTTTTCAGTTCCAGGTTCTCCTCCATCAGGCTGTCGATGGTCTCTTTTTGTTTCTTGCGCTGTTCTGCCATTTTATTCAACCTTTCTTCCATTTCTTCCACCTGCTGCTTATAATCGGCAATAAAATCCTTGAGCTCAGCATTCTGGCGACTGGCTTCCCGCAAGTCACTACGTAGCTTATCAAAAGTAGTAGTATTCTGATCCCGCTCTTGTGCCACATCCTGCGAAGCCTTTTCCAGTTCATTTTTTTGCTTGATGAGGGTAGCCACATCCTTCACCAGTTTTGATGTCAATTCGTCTGCTTTGCTCATGGTTTACTCTTTAATAATTTTTAACCGCATGCCTACTTTTACATCCGAGGGGTCTTCAATATTATTATCTCTCATAATTTTTCTGTACTTATTGCCGTCACCATACTCCCGTTTAGCCACAGAATAGAGTGTTTCCCCTGCTTTGATACGATAATAGGTCACCGTTGCCTGGTCCTCGGATTTTTGCTGCGAGCGTTCAGTGCGCTGCTTTTCGCTACTTATCGGGTCTACCGAAACATCTTTGCTGTCCTTGTCTTGCGCTTTCCCTTCCGAATCCCTGGAAGAGGAAATGACTTTACGAAATTCGCCATCAGCGGCTCCTTCGACGCTATCGCCATGCTGCTGCAAATCAAAAAGCGTCTGTTGCAGCTCCGTGTTTTGCTTCCTGAGCTCTAAAATCTCATTGTTTTTAGCCTGAATCTCCATGCGGGTATAACGGCTCGACAAAGCATCGGAAAACAGAAATGTATATCCCAGGAAAACCACCATCAGCACCACCAAAAATGCCAGCCCAATGATAACATTGCGCTTGGTTTTAATATCCCTGTTCAGCCTGTGGATATTCTTGATAGCTGTTAAATCGCTGTGACAATTCGGGCATTTATGCAGCGAATCAGGTATACCCTTATGATTACATACCGGACAATCCATTTTTTTATTTTTTTAATTCCGAAAATTACACTTTTCTCAACACAGATGCAAATAGTTTATCTGTAAAGTGTTTTATACGCTCAATTCCGCATGATGTTCCACCTGCATGTCAGTATCCCACGGTTTTTGCCATTTTATCTATCAAACACAACTTGCTGTACCCCAAAACGACGAAGACTCATTTTTATTCTCCCCTGTGCGGAAAGCATGCTGAAAAATTTCTGAGGGAAAAAGAAAATATTAATTTTGCCTGCATATTCAACAGCTATGAAGAACCACTTGTTGATAATTCTCTTATTTGTTGCCGGTGGGTCTGTTGCCCAGGAAACAACCTATAAAAACCTGTACGGGAGAATTTTTACCAACTTTCATCACTCGATTGATGCGCCGGCAAAATCCGCTTTTGAGGTGAAACGAGCCTACCTGGGGTATACCCATTACATTGATGAGCAGTTCTCTGCACACATCAATTTGGATATCGGCAGCCCCGACGACCAGTCGGTATATGCATTATTGAAACGCTATGCCTATTTTAAAAATGCATACCTTCAATACCGGCAACAAAACTTAAAAATAAGGTTTGGACTGGTCGATAATTTTCAGTTTAAGATGCAGGAAAATTTCTGGAAGCATCGCTATATTTACCGCTCCTTTATGGATGAACATGATTTTGGTACCTCAGCCGATCTTGGCGCTACCCTCAGTTATCGCTTTTCGCCGCAGGTTTCAGCAGATGTGGGACTCATGAACGGAGAAGGCTATAACAGCCTGCAAACCGATAACACTTACCTCACTGAGGCAGCAATCACTTACAATCCTTATAAAATTATTACTATCAGAGGATTCTACAGTATGATAAAAAAGGAGGTTGTGGAACACACCTTTGCGCTTTTTGCCGGGGCAACAATCGGCGACCACTTTACGGCAGGAGCAGAGTTGAATTACAAAAAAAATATGCGTTTTAACAGCGGCAGGAACGCTTTAGGATACTCCCTCTACGGTAGTTATGATTTTGATGACCACTGGCAGTTGTTTGGCCGCTTCGACAAGCTCACATCCAACCGGCTGCCCCAAGACGACACCCCCTGGAACCTCTCCGGCGACGGAAGTTCCGTAATATCGGGGGTTCAGTTCAAACCCGTTCCTGAAATTGCCCTCGCTTTAAACTACCAGGACTGGGTTCCGTGGGCCACCAACGTAAGTTCCGATGCTTATATCTACCTTAATCTTTTATACAAATTATGAAAAACCTCTTTTTCATATCACTGATGATGGTATTGTTATCGGCACCGGGGTGCCGCAAAAGCAATTACTCCCTCCCGAAAACCATCACCCTTAATGATGACAGCCACAGCTCCGGTACCATAACCTGGAAAAGCGACCACGAATATCTGCTGGATGGCCTGGTATTTGTCAATGACGGCCAAACCCTTATCATTGAACCAGGTACTGTAATTAAGGGCAAGACAGGCCAGGGGGAAAATGCCAGCGCCCTGATTGTAGCCCGTGGCGGTAAAATTATTGCTGAAGGCACAGCAGAAAATCCGATAATATTTACGGTAGAAGGTGATGACCTGGACGGCTCGGTGCCCGGACATGCACAAGGCCTTTGGGGTGGGGTGATAATACTTGGCGAAGCACCCATCACTACCGAATCCGGCGAAGCATACATCGAAGGGGTTTCCCTTGCCGAACCCAGAGGCCTCTACGGCGGAAGGTACCCGGAAGATAATTCGGGCGTGTTAAAATATGTTTCTATACGACATGCCGGCACCAACATCGGCGAAGGCAACGAAATAAACGGACTTACGCTGGGCGGTGTGGGCAGCAAGACCACTTTAGATTATATAGAGGTGATAGCCAGTGCCGACGATGGTTTTGAGTTTTTTGGTGGCACGGTAAACGGCAGCCACCTGGTGGCAGCATATTGCGATGACGATGCTTTTGATTTTGACCAGGGCTTTTCCGGTAATATGCAGTTTCTCTATGGTGTTCAGAGCACATACCGTGGTGATAACCTCTGCGAGCATGATGGCCTCAACCAAAACGCGCAACCTGTTATTGCCAATGCCACCTTCATTGGAAGAGATACCAATGGCGAAGAAGCATTGATCACACTCCACCACCAAAGTGCAGCAAAATACTACAACAATATTTTTCTTCATCAATCTAACGGGATTTACGTTGATAATTTCGATATCCAACTGTCAGCGAGCAGTCAATGGCTTCAGGGAAACACCGAAATTGCTGCCAACATTTTTCACAATACCGGCGATGATGATAGCTTCATCCGCTTTCTGATCACCCCCGACAGCGAATTGGATAATACTTTGACAAATAGAGTAATAACAAACAATATATTTCAGGATCCCGGCATCGGGCTTGTCGATAACCGCTACAACCCCATCCCTGCACCCAACGTACACCACGACATCAAACCACTCTCAGGCAACGGCCTCATTGAAGTGAACTACCGGGGAGCTTTTTATGATACCGACTGGACACAGCAATGGACGCTGACTTCCCAAACAGGAATAGAATAATAATGTCATAATCTGACTAATATGAAGGCAATTGAGCAAAAATAGTTTCACCCTGTTCATAGCCGTAATTAGTATAGGCACTGCGTTCAGCATAAATTTCAAATCGAAAAAAATATAAAATCAATGTAACCCTCTTGTGGCAATGGATAGCCAGGTTACCTAACCTGTTAACCGGACACCAGTGAGACCTCATAAGTGCTTAGCCTGCCGCAGAAGTGCTATCTCCCGGCCGGCCCCAGCAAAATGGTGGTAGGCCGTTCAAACAAATCTTTCTGCTTTAGCAGGATCGTTTTATTCTCTACATCCTGCAGCTCATCCATCCTGCGTTTAACCGTAATTACCACAGCATTTTCGTTTTTAAGAAATTCTCCTACCTCCTGTGGTGTCTTCAGCTCGGGAATCCGGCGCTGCAAATAAAATGCAAAAGCAGGGTTGAACTTACCATACCATGCCACCTCCTTATTAGGTAAAGACGTGGTGCGCAGGGCCATAGAAACCGGATTTTCTTTATCGATACGGGGAAACAGCAGGAAGAAAAAGATAAGCGCCGTTATCATCCAGGCGCCCACCATCACGCGAAGTGCAGGAAAAAACCTGCGTCGCTGATGCAATATCAGGGCAACGATAGCTCCTGCCGGCAAAAAAAGAAATCCCGACGCCAGGTAAGTAAGGTGATTAAGGCTATCTTCTATATGCAGGGCCACATAGGCCAATACAGGTACCATAAGCGACACCACAAGATGCGCCACAAAAGGCCCTCGTAACATATGGTTGGCCTGCTTCAGCAGGTAATAAGCCACTATCACTGCCACGAAAGGATAAGCAGGCATCGTATAGTTAGGCAGTTTGGTTCCTGAAATCATAAAAAAGAAGATAATGACCAACACCACGATAAATGAATATGTGGCAAAGTCATCATTGCGCAAAATCCTGCTGTTACGATACATCGCCTGCACCATAAATACCGAAAAGGGCAGCATCCCCAGCAGCACAAACAGCGGAATAGTCAGAAACATTCCCCCGTGACCCTCCTTAGCATCGGCAAAGCGGTTGATATTGTGCTCCAGGAAAAAGCCTTTGAGCCATTCCATATCGGTCTCGATACCCACCAGCACATACCAGGGAGCGGCTATGGCTAAAACCACCAGGGCACCCCGGATCGGCTTAAAAAACTTAATCAGACGCCACTGATTTTTCAGGCGCAGCATCAGGAAAATAAAAAAAGCAGCTCCGGGCAGCACCACAGCTACAGGCCCTTTCGCTAAAACCCCCAATCCTGTGGCCACATAAAGCAGCCACCACGCTCCCTGCGATTGTGTTTTATAATAATCATAAAAGGCCATATACGCCAGGGTCATAAAAAAAATGAGATACGGATCGGGCACCGCCAGGTGAAATTCCAAAGCAAAATGAAGCGATGACAACAATGCAATCGCTGCCCACACTGCCGTATTATATCCTAAAAACCGCCGGGTGTAATAGAATGTTATTAACAGGGTGAGAACACCAAAAACCACCGAGAAAAAGCGCGCTCCAAAAGGGTTAACGCCAAAAACAGCGTATCCGGCCTTCATAAAATAATAGTGCAACGGGGGCTTATCGGTACGCAATTCATAGTTAAAAGTGGGCACCACCCACTCGTCCTGCTCATACATCTCGCGGGCACAGCTGCTGTTTTTTGCTTCATCAAGAATATAAATACTACTGCCCCAAATATTTGCCCCAAACAACACTATCGCTGAAAAAATCAGTACCGGATAGATATATTTAGGTTTTATCTCTTTGTCAAACATAGCTACTGTTTATTATATTCATCAACACTTTTGCACGAATCATATAAATTCAGACGGGATGGGATGAACAAGGTTAAAAATTTCACTGTAACTTTGGTGCAAAATTACGTAATTATTTTTTGACGCAGATTTATCGCAGCTATATTTGTCCTGATCTAAATACGTTAATTAGTATCTGTCTATAAACTGAGTGTGTTTGCTTCAGCATGTTCAGGATTTTAAGTTGAGCAGCTAACGGAATCCCCGGCAATTATAATCATAAGCCGGCAGATTCCTGCGCAAAGCCGGTTATACCAATTGTATTTCAAAGTGCGCTTCAGCGAAACATTGAAATTACAATGGTTAATGCCGATACATATTTGAAGTGCCTTTAGGAGTGAAAGGCCTTGGGGAACTAAAGGCGCAATTCAAATAGTCATCGGTATAAAGGCTCATTTCAATTGATAATCGGTATTAAAGTGGATTTCAGCAGTTAAAGAATTACAATATGGATATAAAACTTTCTATCGTCATCTCTGTATTTAATGAAGAGGCCAACATTGCCCCTCTCAACGACAAAATCCTTTCGAGTTTGCAAGGATATGATTTTGAGATCATCTATGTGGATGACGGCTCTACAGATGACACTGTTCAACAGGTCAAATCGCTGAACAGCCACCATGTGCACCTTATAGAGCTGCAAAAAAACTATGGTCAGAGCTCGGCGCTGGCCGCCGGCATAGACTACGCCCGGGGTGAATTTATTGTAACCATGGATGGAGACCTCCAGAACGATCCGGAAGATATCCCCAGGATGGTGCAGAAGCTGGAAAAAGAAAATATGGATCTGGTGGCGGGCATCCGCCAAAAGCGGCAGGATAATTTTATCAGAAAAATCCCTTCCAAAATCGCCAACGCGATGATCCGCTCCTCTACCGGGGTGGCTATTCGCGACAACGGCTGTGCTTTGAAAGTGTTCCGGAAGAAGATAGCTAAAGACATAGGCCTGTACGGTGAGCTTCACCGCTTTATCGCTGTTTTGGCAGCGCTGGACGGAGCCCGCATTGCCCAGATGGTAGTGAACCACCATCCCCGCATCAGCGGACAGTCGAAATATGGTCTGAAACGCACCTTTAAGGTGCTTAGCGACCTTATGCTGGTGATCTTTTTCAGGAAATACCTGCAAAAACCTATGCACCTTTTCGGCCCCATAGGCATTGTTACACTGGGTGCCGGGGTACTTATCAACCTGTATATGCTGGCATTAAAAATTGCCGGCCAGGATATCTGGGGCAAGCCCCTGCTTATCCTTGGCGTATTGCTCCTGCTTGGGGGCATACAGCTCATTACGGTGGGGATAATGGCCGAATTCCTGATGAGAACCTACTATGAATCGCAACGCAAAAAACCCTACAAAATAAGGCATGTCACAACCTTTGAAAAAAAATAAGACACTTGGCGTCATTCTTAAAATAATTGTAGCTCTTGCCGCGCTCACATGGGTATTTTCGCAGATTAATTTCAGGGAAATAATAAAAGTGCTGTCGGCAGCAAATTACCTGATGCTCGCCGCAGCTTTCATTTTGTTTATCCTGTCCAAAATAACTTCCTCTTTCAGATTAAACGTGTTTTTTAGAAATCATGAAATTTTTATTTCGGAAAGAGAAAACCTCAAGCTTTACTGGTTGGGGATGTTTTACAACATTTTCCTTCCGGGAGGTATTAGCGGCGACGGTTATAAAATCTATCTGCTGAAGCAGAAGCTACACCGGAATTTAAAAGATCTTTTTACGGCAGTGTTGATTGATCGCTTGAGTGGTTTAGTTGCGCTGGCTTCCTTTGCAGGAATTTTATTGTCTTTCTCATTGCAATCAAACCTGTTGCGTTATTCATGGATTATGGCTGTTTTGGTTCCCGCAGGGTTTTACCTGTTTTTCAGACTTTTCTTTTCCCGATACCAGACTATCTATTCTCCAGTTACGCTATATTCCTTTCTGGTGCAGGGGTTACAAGTGTTAGCTGTTTTCTTTATTCTTAAAAGCTTTGGAATTTCAGAAGACCAGACATCATACATCTTTGTGTTTCTTATCTCGTCAATAATAGCCATCATTCCCATATCGATTGGAGGGGCAGGAACCAGGGAGCTGGCATTCTACTACGGTGCCCAATACCTTTCCTTATCACCCGAAATCAGTATTGCCATCAGTCTTGCTTTTTATCTTATCACGCTGGTCTCATCACTTATAGGCATTATATACAGTTTCAAACAACCTGAAATCAAGTAAAAGAATACTATTTTTTACTTTCCTGTCCTATTTTAAAGACGAAACTTCCGTATAAAATTGTACTTTTATTCAGTATTAACTTTTTTGCAGCATTATTTGTATATATAAATATAATTATCAAGAGGTTATATTATTGTTAGAGTATGATGTATTCAGAAACAAGATTTTTCAGGAAAAATATTACTCAATTGGCAACACTTCTATTTTTGATGCTGAGCAGCTCTTTTTCTGTTGCACAGGAGCATTTGATAGCCGACTCACTGATCAAGGAATGGGAAGTTCATCTGCAGGACAGTTCAGCCAAAGTTAAAAACATAGCTTTGACCCAAATTGAGCGATTCTCGCTCACGATAAAGATCGGTAAAAGCCTGCGTTATCAGAAACCTGATTCCGCTATGTTTTATTATAATAAGGCTTTAGAGATTGCAAAAAAGAATAACCTTCCAAAACAAATAGCTAAGGCGACAAGCGCAACCGGCGGAGTACATTACGTAAAAGGCGAATATGACTTTGCCATGGAAGCTTTTACAAGAGCATTAAATATTTATGATTCTTTAGGCCACAAAGAAGGAATAGCAAGTGGGCTTAATAATATTGCGCTGATTCAAAACATGCAGGGACATTATGACGATGCCATTAAAAACCATCAAAAATCATTAGAAATATGCCGCGAAACAGACGATTCTACTTTGCTTGCAATCAACTTGCTTAATCTTGGAATCTGCTATCACGCAAAAGGCAATCAGGATAAAGCCCTTGATTACTTTAACAGATCCGAAGCCATCAAAGAAAAATTAAAATCGAAAAGAGGCATCAACCAGGCTAACAACCTGAAAGGAAAAGCTTATCTGAAAAAAGGTGATTTTGATAGCGCCAAAAGAATGTTTAAACGCATTCTTGAATCAAAAGAAGCCAATAAATGGGAAGTGATTTATGCCCGAACTGGTATGGCAGAGGTTTATCTTGAAAGCGGGGCGTATAGAAGAAGTATCATGTATGCTAAAAAAACCATGGAACTTGGAAAGGAACTGGGTGCAAAATGGGACCTGCGAGAAATTACAGGAATTCTGGCACAAAGCTATGCAGCCACGCAGCAATGGAAGTTAGCCTATAAATATCATACCTTACTTCTACTTTACGACTTTAATTTTTCTTTATGTTTATGATAGGATAAATCAATATCAGCCTGTCGTTTTTTATGTCGCTTCTGCATTTGTCTGGCTTTGTTTTCCATTTCAATTTGAGTGGCACAGAT
>Ga0307970_1000062_pt1 | contig 59087 bp, 60 predicted proteins | sample OrgLakmetagen712_FD_202093 | JGI IMG/M metagenome (GOLD analysis project Ga0307970, IMG submission 202093) | Saline water microbial communities from Organic Lake, Antarctica - #712 | ecosystem: Environmental > Aquatic > Non-marine Saline and Alkaline > Saline | place: Antarctica: Organic Lake... | reverse complement strand
GCACCTTGAATGGCCCCAGATCCAGTTTTGCCCGATGGTCTACAGTATTGGCTGCCGTCATAAAAAGGCAAAAACCATAAGCGCCGGCATCAAAACCGGATTGTTCCGACTTCTCGGCTGCAAGTGTTCTGAATTGCTCCGGTAGTATCTCCATTGGAAAAGAAGGTACAACGTGTTCAGCGAATAGGTCGGCAGGCTCCGGCCAAAGGTTGCTTTTTGGTTGCTGCGGCGCTTCCTGCCCAGCCTTTTTGATATACACGAAAAGCTGATCTTTCACGGCCGGTAAACCATGTGTCTGGTATACGTCGCTCCAATCCTTTTCGTTGATTGGATGCGCCCATTCAAAACCGCTGGCGGCTCCGGCTTTCTTCCCGGCTTGGTCATTGTCCACGGCAACCAGAATGCGCGGGTTCAATGGTCGGATAGCTTCGGCAATGCTGCGTACGTTGCCTTCACCGACTCCACAGGCCACGGGTTCGCCGGTTGCTTCATGTAGGCGGTAGCCATCAGCAAGGCCAGCGCAGACGATAATGCAGCAATCCATGCTCATCAGCTCGGACGGATGAAAACCTATTGGCGTGAACGTGCCTGATACGGTGCTGCCTTTCTGGGTGAACTTGTCGTTTGGCTTGGAGTCAGCGTCAAAACTGATCCGCTCCGACAAGATCCGCTCAAATCCCTTGGCGCTTCCATCCACTGCCAATAGCTCACGGAATACGGCAAGCCCGCGAAAATTGCCAAGGGTCGTTGGCCTGATCTCTACCTTACATTTACAGGCCGCTTGCAGGTCGGCCAGGTCGATACCCTTAAGCTCTAGGTACGGGTGCGGGGTAGTGTTATAATCACTTTGTACCTTATCGAATGCGCCCCCGCTTGCCTGCCCAGCTTCGGGGGCTTTCGTTTTATCGCTCATCTGACACGCCCTCCCTGAATTTCAGAAGATCCGCCAGCTTTATGCACTTGCAGCCGGAAACCTCCACTACTGGAAGCCGGCCTTGTGAAACGGCGTCTGTAAGCTCATGTACGGGAATGCCTACCAAACCGGCGGCGCGGTGGATGGTGAATAGCTCGTCATTGGTGCCGTGATTGTGAAAACTGCCGGGAACTCTCATGCGGACACCTCCATCGGCTTCCAGCCGTTATCCGTTTCGACTTCAATTAACAGAAGCTCGATAGGCACATAATCCAAAGTGGCGAACCAGTTTTTCGGATTTCCTCCTTGTCGGCGGCCAACAAGCTCTAATGATTTTCGATCCTTTGTGCTGATCCCTGCCGTTTTACAGGCGGTAAGCCATGGCATTACATGGACTTTATCGGGCTTCAACAAAAACCGGACGTTCCCGACAAGGCTCCGCTGTTGCTCCTGAGTGAGCGTTTGAAAGCTACCATCAGGGCAAACCATCATCTTCAGGGCGGTCGGTTCGTAGTCTTTCGACTTTGAAAACCACAGTAGGGGTTCTTCGTTTACTCTGCAGCCAGCAGACGACGGGATCAGATAACCAGAATCAAGAATCTGGGGTAGCTTTTGGCCGGTGGTGTAGTGATAAAGGCTCATGCTTCCACCTCTAGGCGCTTGGATTCGAGCCAAGTATCAAGTTGTGCTCGGGTCCAGCCTACACACCGTGGGGATATGCGGATCTTGCGGGGAAAGTCTGCGTCGGTTTCTGACAGTTGGTGCAGTTTGGTTCTGCCCATGCCGAGATAACGGCAGGCATCTGCGATGCGGAAAAATGCTTGTTCGGGTTGTGCTTGCGGTTGCATGAACATGTATAAAGCCTCGTTTGTTCGTGAGGCTTCACTTTCTAATTTCGACCTATTGGCAACCGTGGGTGCTTGCCAACTAACTTATGCGGTTACGAATCGTCCTTTCTGACTCTTTCACATCTAACCGTGCTTTTACTCTTCTTGCGACCTCAGCAACCGATAGTTCAACAACGGATTCAGCCCGGATCTTGTCCGCCTCCGCTTGCCATCGGTTCCATTCTGGCCCGCGCTCCTCCTTAACCTGTTGCCGACGATGCTCTGCGTCTTTACCAAATTGCCTACGAATGCCACCCAACCAGCCGTTAAACCGAGCATCTTTAAGCTGCTCTAAAGAACGATAAATAGCCAGCCTCAGGGCAGGCTCATCGTTTATATGGAACGATTTACGAGCATGATGTAATTGGTTGAGAGTGGCTTGCCGCAACGGCTCTCCCTTCGGCAGCTTTTCGGCCTCGGCAATGCCTGAATCTATGAACGCCTCAATATCATCCGGCAGATTTAAATTATTCGCCCTCTGTTGTAACGCCTCTAATTCGGCATTGAGCCTGTCTGCAAGTTTGAAAAGGTCACAAGTCATACAGCCGCCCTCCCTTGCTCTGAAACACTCGCGCCGTACTGTCTAAGAATGTCTTTTGCCGCATCTGGGCATAAATGCCCGTAATGGTTTTCGATCATCGCCACAGACTTATGACCGGCTAAACGTGCAACGGCAAACAGGGGCACACCAGCTTCCACCAGCGAGCTTATAAAGTGGTGCCTCAGTGCATACAACGTCAGGTCAGCAGGCAAGCCAGACACCTTTTTAACGCGCCTCCAAGGCTTGTCATGTGCATTCTTATCCATGCGCTTGTCGGTCACTGGAGACGGAAAGACAAGGCCAGAATCAGGCTTGCCGCACTGAGTCCACCAAGCCTTGACGACGACCAGCGCATCCGGCGGGAGGTCCATCTCGACACGGGCGGCTTTGTCGTCGCCGTGGTGTTTGGTCTTCTCTGGCGTTTTGGTCAGTCTGCCAAAGTTCGGGTTCAGTTCGTTGTTCCAGGTAAGCGAGAACAGATCACCGGGGCGTAATCCGGTGTATAGGCTCAACTTGGCAAACGGAATAAACCAGTGGGGATAGTTCACCGCGTCCAGGTCTGCCAGATGCGGCTTGCCATGCTTGCGGGAGTTGCGCCTGCCTTGCCGGATTTCTTCCGCGAAAGCATCCAGGCCACTGTGAAAGGCTGCAATCTCCTCTTTTTTCAGTGGCCGCCGGGTGGCTTCGCGGCGCTTGCGTAGCTCTTTGGATCTGTCATTGTCGAGCGGCTTCTCCAATGACACATATTGGAGCGGGTTCTCGTCTAGGATTCCGTCAACAATGGCCTGCCGTAGCATGGTCCGCAATGCACCATAGGCGCGCTTTAAAGTGGAATGGGCACGGCCTTTTTTCTCTTTGGCTGATTGCCACGTTTCAATGTCAGCGCGGGTCAGGCTGGCCAGATCGCGGTCTAACAGATCCTCAAAGTTAGACCGGAGAATGGCCAGTGTGCCCTCACCCGCCCGGCGGCGATCCTGATACCGCGTATAGGGTCCATCAAGATAGGCTCTCAGGGTTCGATGCTTGGCACGTTGCTGATCTGCAATAGCCTGAACATCGGCCTTCTCCTTTTCGGCCAGAACGTCTACATCATCATTCCGCCATGCGCTTGCCCTCTCTGCGGCTTGTTGCGGCTTCATCGAAGGGTATCGACCAACGGTTGCAGTCCGGCGCTTGCCGGTCGGGTCTGAGTAGCGATAACGCCAACTACCACCAGTCTTTGTTTTGAGAAGATGCAGACCGCTGATTTTCTCACACCAGAGGGTGGCGCGATCGTCTGCGGATTTCAGGAAGCTGTCTGCGGTCTTGTCCGTAATGCTCGTATCTAATTTGGCCATGTGTCACCCCGTGTCACCAATCTGTGACCTTTAGAGTAACACAAATATGAACAAACGTGGTCTACCCTGAACACAAAAACAGTCTAAGTAGTTGTTTTATCGTTGTTCGGCCTTGCCGGACGGGAATCTATTTTGTTTTGACATGGCAGAGGTCGGCAGTTCAAATCTGCCTGGTCCTACCACTCCTGCCCGACATTGCACAAAAAAGCCGCTGAAGAGATATCCTTCTCAGCGGCTTTTTTGTTTCTGTATTTAGTCATCGTGTCACCAATCTATGGCCTTAGGCGCTTCTCCAGCACCACCTCGCTTCATCTATCCTTCAATTAAATCTCAGGTCGGTGACGTTATTCAAAGGTTTACTTTCTCCATTTTATGCGGCGATTAACAACGTTATTTATCGGTATATTAAACCTTGAGATCTGCATCGGTTTGCGTATTATAAATAAAACGGCGGTTATTGCCGCGTTTTTTGGATTATTCAAACCATGCTCAACAAAGAAGCTCGCGAACGGCTAAGGGACCTGCTGCCAATCTCCATGGTGGCAACCAAACCGTGGTTACTCGATCAGGGCCTGAACCTGCATTTTGTGGACAATGCCATACGCAGTCGGACCCTACTCCCCTTAGCTTCAGCGGTTTACGCACTATCCACGTGGGCGGTTTAACCGCTTTGGATCTCGCAGGCTTAACACACTTCTTGTTAACGGGCTCAGAAGTGCGTGTTCATATATTCTCCGAGTCGCCCCTACCAAGCTGGATTAACAGAATCCCACTAGCTGCGCGCTTCGAGCGCCATAGCACCCTTCGGCTTTGGCCAGAATCAGTGATGACGAATCCCAGATTTCTTCGCGAATATAGCTGGCAAGACGGATTACCTCCTATCGCATATTCGTGTCCGGAAAAAGCCCTGCTGGAAGTGCTGACAGAAGTACCTTCAGCTGTCAGTTTTGAGCACGCCGATGCGCTGATGCAGGGGCTATCCAACCTATCACCGAAGAAGATCGATGCTCTTCTGAGAACCTGCCGCAGCATCAAGGTCAAACGGCTGTTTCTATGGCTAGCTGAGCGCAACGGGCACCCGTGGTATAAACGTCTGGAGCCTACCGAGTATGACCTGGGATCCGGAAAGCGAGTCTTAGCACAGCACGGCAGACTTCACGCCAGATGGGCCATAACTGTACCTAAAGAGATGCAAGACGAGAATGAACATGGATAGAGGTGACGGAACCTAACCACGATTCGGCAGAGCCTTTCAACGTTGGCCGAATCCATTCGCTCGAAGATACCGGGTGCTCGGGTTGTCGCATCATTTCGCGAGAAGCAGGATGCTCTTGCTGACATTCAAGCAATGCTCACCAAATTGGGCTCTGCTGGACCTCGAAGGAGTTGAACACCTGCCTGCAGTTCGATGGAAGTTGCGTAACCTCAAGAAAATGAACACGGCGAGCCATACCCAAGCCTTAAACGAATTGGAGCGCGTCCTCCAAGCTTGAACCTGGTAAGCCTCGGATAGTCTATTAATCCAGGGATGTAAAAGCCATTGCGGAATACCTTGACAGCAACTTCACCCAGGACAGTTATGTAAAGCATCGGGGAACTTTGGTAGAACTTTTCCGGTTTGCACAGACGAAAGGACCCTATCCTGCGGATCAGAAGAATCCAGCCGAAGTGACTTATGCAAAGTCAGACTACGGCAAGCAGCGTGGCTACCGTCCCGACCAAAATTCAATGATTGAGGGCTTCGTTCTCGGTCAGGGCACCCGCCCAACAGCTTTCGGAAACGCCCCCTAAATATCCGATTGAGCAGCTCATTGGTAAGTCTCCCTGCCGGTGGAAGCCATTGCTGTGGCACGAATCTTGACTAATGGGGTGCGGCTGCTATCGTAATGTTCAATTGAACATCTAACAATAACAACCTTGCGAAACGGGTCCATTCAGGATGTTCAATTCAAGGCATGGAGCTCTCATGCACGGACCGTTTCCAGTGGAGCATCTCAATGAATCTACAGAAAAGATTGTTTCCCAGCACTTTCCCCACTCTCACCTTGATGGCGTCGGCTTTATTGTTCGGTTTCAGTGGCCAGACTCTGGCCGACTGTGAACGAGGCACGCTTGATGCAATGTACTGCGACGCAAACGGCGACATGGTCGCTGACTTGCCGACGGATGAATCACAATGGACCAACCCCGATACGTTGATTTTTGCGTACACACCGGTTGAAGACCCCGCCATTTATTCAGATATTTGGCAGCCCTTCATCGATCACTTGGCTGAGGTCACAGGTCGAGATGTACGCTTCTTCGCCGTGCAATCCAATTCTGCACAAGTGGAAGCCATGCGCAGTGGACGTCTGCATATTGCCGGTTTTTCCACTGGTCCAACGCCTTTCGCGGTTAATCTCGCCGGTGCGGTTCCTTTTGCGCTGATGGGCTCAGACACGGGTCGGTTTGGTTATACATTGCAGGTTTACACCCATAGCGATTCCGACATTTATGAAATAACAGATCTGAAGGGCAAGCGTGTCGCGCACACGTCACCAACGTCCAACTCGGGTAACCAGGCACCCAGAGCGCTGTTTCCGGAAATGGGGATCGTACCGGGGGAAGACTATGAGATTTCCTTCTCGGGTAGCCACGACCAGTCCATGCTCGGTGTGGTCGCTCGCGACTACGATGCCGCTCCAGTCGCGTCAGAAGTGGTAGAACGTATGGCCGCTCGTGGGCTGTATGACACGGACGATGTGCGGCTGGTCTGGGAATCGGATCGTTTCCCGACAACGTCTTACAACTATGCGCACAACCTGCATCCTGATCTGGTCGAGAAAGTCCGCGAGGCTTTTTACACCTTTAAATTTGCTGGTACCGAGTTGGGCGAAGAGTTTGAAGGCGTCGAAACGTTTGTCCCAATCAATTACAAAGATAACTGGAAGGTCATTCGCGCCATTCAGGCGTCCAATGGTGTTCAGTACACCCCCGACAATCTTCAATAAGAAAACAGGAGCCTCTGACGACCAGCCGGAGGCTCTACCGGGAGTATATCGTATGTTAGAAATTACCAGCCTCGTAAAGCGATACGGCAATAACGACCCTGTGCTCGAAGACCTTGACCTGACCGTCGATGGCAGCAGTGTTGTGGCCATTGTCGGCGCGTCAGGTGCTGGGAAAAGTACGCTGTTGCGCTGCATCAACCGGCTGGTGGAGCCGACCTCGGGTTCGATCAGGCTGAACGGCCACGAGTTAGTCGATCTTCGCGGAAGTGCATTGCGCCATTCTCGCAGGCGTATTGGTATGGTTTTTCAGGGCTTCAACCTGATTGACCGCCTGACGGTCATGGAGAACGTGCTTTCCGGGCGTCTGGGTTATGTTTCGCTGTTCCAAGCGTTGACTCGCCGCTTTCCGCAGACTGACATTGACCGTGCTTTCAACCTGATGGAACGAGTGGGTATCGCGCACTACGCTGATAAACGAGCCGACCAACTATCTGGTGGTGAGCGGCAGCGCGTTGCGGTTGTGAGGGCACTGATGCAAGAGCCACAGATCTTGTTGGCTGATGAGCCAACGGCCTCGCTGGATCCGAAAACCTCTCAGCAGATCATGAGTCTGTTACAAAGCCTTGCTAGCGAAATGTCGCTGCCGGTGTTGATCAATATTCACAACGTGACGCAGGCGCGGATGTATACAGACCGCATTGTCGGTATGCGTCATGGACAAATGATTTTTGACGGTGCGCCCAAAGATTTCAATCAGGATGCTCTGGATGCCGTATACGGTGGTATCGAATCGCCGGAAGAAGATAGCGATGAGCCAGGAAAGCAGGCATCCCAGACTCAGGAGGCTTCGGCATGACAGGCGTCAGAACTGCAGCTGACGCTCAGTCAGGCAGGGTTTGGAAAAAGCCTCCCTTCATTGCCAACCCCTGGATTCGCTACGGCTTGATCGCAATAGCCATGACGTATCTGTATTGGGCATTCTCTACCTTGCCTTTCAATTGGGAGCGGGTTTCCGAAGGACTGCCGCGCGCTGCGAGAATCTTCGGTGGCGCTTTTCCTCCCAGTTTCGAGCGCGGAGACCTGTTATGGACAGGATTCAAGGAAAGCTTCCAGATTGCCTTTCTGGCGACTCTTATGGGGGTCGGTCTGTCGGTGCCCATCGCGGTGATGGCCGCCAAAAATGTGGCGCCCTTGCCGGTCTATCTGCTGGGACGCGCCCTGATCGTCATATCCCGCAGCTTCCATCCGGTCATCGTGGCCATTCTTTTTGTCGCAGCCGTCGGTTTTGGCCCTCTGGCGGGCATCCTCACCCTGACCCTGTATTCCATCGGTTTTGTTGCCAAGTTATTGGCTGAGGAGATCGAAGAGATCGACTGGGGTCAGGTTGAAGCCATGCGCTCGGTCGGGGCTGGTTACTTTAAAATACTGATATATGGCGTTTTCCCACAGATTGTGCCACGCCAGATAGGGCTTTCCATGTACCAACTGGACAGCAACCTCCGCGCCTCGGCGGTGGTCGGTATTGTAGGGGCCGGTGGTATCGGCGGCACGCTGATGAACGCTTTTGGACGTTACGATTACGCTTTCGCATTCGCCATTCTGCTGATGATTATCGGAATCATTCTGGTTAGCGAAGGCTTCAGCGGATGGGTAAGGAAAAAAGTATGGTAGATCACGCTGAAAAACTGGCCGATCGCCTCTGGTCACGCTACGACCGCAAAGAGCAGTTGATTCGCTATGGGATTTATTTCGCGACCCTGGTGGCGGTTGTCTGGGCAGTGAAAGATATAGACATTTTCTGGCCCTGGGTGTGGGACGCACCCAATCAGATTCAAAGCCTGGGTTCACGCATGTGGCCGCCAGAGTTCAGTGCGTGGAATGCGATTTTCAGTGCCATGCTGGAGACTGTCCATATTGCCACGCTATCCACCATGCTCACGATATTTATTGCCTTGCCGGTTTCCTACATTGCGGCGCAGAACACAACGCCAAACAAGGTAACGCTCTGGCTTGGCCGGTTTATCCTGGTCTCCAGCCGCTCAGTGAACACCATCATCTGGGCACTGCTGTTCGTGGCTATTTTTGGTCCGGGTGTGCTGGCCGGTATTCTGGCAGTGATGTTCCGGTCCATTGGGTTCATTGGCAAGCTGATGGGTGAGGCCATTGAAGAAATCGATCGCAACCCGGTAGAAGCCATGCAGGCAACGGGCGCCAGTAAGATGAAGGTTGTGCTTTATGCGATTGTACCCCAGGTAATGCCGGCATTTTTTGCCATCATTATTTTGCGCTGGGACATCAACATCCGTGAATCCACCGTCTTGGGCCTGGTTGGCGCCGGCGGTATCGGGGTATTGCTGCAGGGGTCAATCGACCTGTTCGCCTGGCAAACCGTCGCGACAATCCTGTTAGCCATTATCGTTCTGGTCATTGTGGGCGAGGCGGTTACCAGTATCCTGCGCAAAAAAGTGATTTGACGCCAAGCAATCTGCAGCCCGGCTTTCCCGGGCGGCATCTTCACCTAAGGTGAATTGGAAAGCAGACACTATGTTGAGCAATTTTGAGTTTGGTAACGCTGATATTCTATTTACAGATGTGGACGATACGCTGACCACTGGCGGCCAGCTGCTTCCCGAGACCTATCTCGCGATTTGTCGCCTGGCGGCGGCAGGCATCAGAGTGATTCCTGTGACCGGAGGCTGCGCCGGCTGGTGTGACCAGATCATTCGAACCTGGCCCGTGACTGCCGTGATTGGTGAAGGCGGTGCTTTTTACGCAGAACGCACGGCACCACAGACGGTTCAATGGCACTATTGGGATAACCAGTCGTCACATCGTCAAGACCAGGCCAGCATATTGGCTGCTGTTGCGGCGTTGAAGCTGGATTTTGAACCTAAACTGGCCTGCGACCAGCCCTTTCGCAATGTTGATGTGGCGGTGGATTACAACCAGCAACAAGCGCTGAGCCCGGAACAGGTGGCCACTATTCGCGATGCCTTGCTGGCACAAGGGTTCAATGTTCGGCAAAGCTCGATTCATCTTAACGTCTGGCTGGGGGAATTCGATAAATCCACCATGGCCCTGCGTGTAGGTCATGAATTATTTGACCTGGATCCGCAGGCATTGCGGCAGCGCTCAGTCTTTATTGGCGATGCGCCCAATGACGAGAGCATGTTTCGCCACTTCCCGTTGAGTGTCGGTGTGGCAAACATTCGTAAGCACCTGTCGGTGATGACCCACCGGCCGGCGGCAATCGCCAGTCAGCATTCGGGGCTGGGTTTTGCTGAAATGGCAGAGGCCTGGCTGCGACAACGCACACCACGCATAGCGACAACACGGGTTGATTGAAAGTGTATTCAGACTGATGGGTGCCAAAGAGCGGCAGCACGACATTATAGAATGGGTGCATGAGCAGGAGCATGTCGAAGTTGAAGACATTGCGAGGCGCTTTGGCGTCACTACTCAGACCGTTCGTCGCGACATCAATAAACTTTGCGAGCAAGGCTTGTTGCGCCGGCGTTACGGTGGCGTCAGCTTGCCTGCCAGCGCTGCCATAAATCCCATTGAAGACGTTCAGGTGCGCAATTTACAGGTCAAGCAGCAGTTGGCTACACGTATCGCAGCTGATATTCCGGAAGGTGCCACTGTCAGTCTTGGCGTGGGCAGTACCATTGAACTGGTAGCGCACGCGCTGATCCATCACAAGTCACTTCAGATTTTGACCAACAATCTCCGCGTGGCCTCTGCGCTTTCAGCGAATTCCAATATCGAAGTCATCGTGTCGGGCGGACACTATCGGCATAACGCCCATGATGTGGTCGGTCCGGAAGTCACCAACTTCTTCGGCTCCTTCGTCACCGATTTCGGCATCATCAGCACCGGCAGCATGGATCTGCAACATGGCTTGATGGATCATGACATTCGTGAAGCCGAGGTCAGCCGAGCAATCATAGGCAATACCCGGGCCCGTTTGCTGATAGCAGATCACAGCAAATGGACTCTGAACGCAACCTGTAAAGTAGCCTCTTTCAAATACATTGATCGTTTTTACACCAACGTCATACCCCGTCAGCAGCGCGATAACCTTCCGGAATCGATAGAAATCATCGAATGTGGCGAATCAGCAGCGGATGTTGACCAGAACGCTTCTTTGTCGGTCACGCTAATCTCCGACTGCCACAATCAGTGAATTTGCCCCACAAACCAGGACTGACCAGGGTTGGCTTTTTTGTATGTGGTTTCTTTAAACCTTGTAGAAATCCCTGTACCAATCCACGAAGTTGGCAATACCCTCTTCCACCGTTGTGGACGGCTTATACCCTACATCTTCGATCAGGTCGTCTACATTGGCATAAGTCGCTGGAACGTCGCCAGGCTGCAGCGGCAGCAGGTTCTTTTCGGCTTTTTTGCCAACGCGCTCTTCGATGATCTCGATGAAGCGGGACAGTTCCACCGGGTTATTGCTGCCGATGTTGTAGAGACGGTAAGGCGCTTTGCTGGTACTGGGGTCAGGCTGTGCGCCGTTCCAGTCAGGGTTTGGTTTGGCGACGTTATCCAGGGTCCGGATGACGCCTTCCACGATATCGTCGACGTAGGTGAAGTCACGCCTGTGGTGGCCATGGTTGAAAACGTCGATGGGCTCACCGGCCAGGATCTTCTTGGTAAAGATGAACAAAGCCATATCCGGGCGACCCCAGGGGCCATAGACGGTAAAGAAGCGAAGGCCTGTCGTGGGCATGTTGTACAGATGACTGTAGGTGTGGGCCATCAGCTCATTGGCTTTCTTTGAGGCGGCGTAGAGGCTGAGCGGGTGATCCACGTTGTCGTGGACCGAGAACGGCATGGCTTCGTTAGCGCCATAGACCGAACTACTGGACGCGTAGACCAGATGCTTCACATCATTGTGCCGGCAGCCTTCCAGAATGTTGGTAAAACCCACCAGGTTGGCATCGATATAGGCATGGGGGTTTTCCAGGGAATAACGAACACCCGCCTGAGCCGCCAGATGAACGACTCTTTCCGGCTTGTGCTCCTTGAAAACCGCTTCCATTGCCCATCGGTCAGCAACGTCTTTGCGAACTTCGGTGAAACCCTGCTTACAGGTCAACCTTTCGAGGCGCGCCTCTTTGAGGTTTACATCGTAATAGTCATTGACGTTGTCGACGCCGATGACCTCGTCACCACGATCCAACAACCGATGGGCCAGATGTGAGCCGATAAAACCCGCTGTACCTGTAACCAGAATCTTCAACGTACTTCTCCCTGTTATTAGTCTTCCGATATCAGAACGTCACGCCGACGCTCGCGAACGGTCCTTTCAGTGTCACGTCCAGACGATTATCGCTGTCCTCATAATCCATTTTCATCTGACGATAGCCTGCACGCAGGCGCAACACAGCAATTTCATACTGGCCATACGCGTTTACATCAGAAATGGAATTGCCATCGTAGCTAATGGCGTTCAACTGTCCACCAACTGAAACGCCGGTAAACGGCAAATCAAGGCGGGCCGCCAAGTAGCCCATAGGAATGACGCCACTGATGTCAGTGCGGCTGGTTGTCAGTGTCCCTGTCTGATCTTTTACAATCAGCTCACCGTCAAGGTTACGGGCTGTCAGGCCCACATCTACGTTGGCCCAGTTATCGAGGATTTCATAATAAAGCGTGATGTCGAACTGTGTCAGATCGAGATCTGAGTCCACATCGCGCCCTGCAGGAAAGCCATCAAATTCTGTTGAAACCTTTCCTGATCCGCTCTGTTCGATCGTTGTGTAGTTAAGGCGAACATTCGGGAGCACCGGCACCGGGTGCTCGAAATAGGCTTCGAGGTTGGCGTTACCATCACCGCTCAGGTCTAGATCATTTTCCAGATCCACTAAATCGTTTTTATTGGCAGCCTCGCCTGAGAGGTTTGAATCCCAATAGCTTACGCTGGCGCCGACACCAACCACATCCGCCATAGCGAAGGAGCTGGACATGAGGAGCGCGCCGCCCGCAACAATCATTAATTTACGCATAGAACACCTGTTTCCGGTTTTGTTGTTAGCCTCTGATCAGCCGAACTGGATTCCAAGACGGCGACCAACTTCTTCGTACGTTTCAATGACCTCACCGAGCCCCTGACGAAAACGGTCTTTATCCATTTTTTTGCGGGTTTCCTTGTCCCAGATGCGACAGCCATCGGGGCTGAACTCATCACCCAGAACGATCTGGCCAGCGGAGCGGCCGAACTCGAGTTTGTAATCCACCAGCAGCATGCCGGCTTCTTCAAACAAAACTTTCAGCACATCATTAACTTGATAGGTCAGTGCTTTCATTTGCTTCAGTTCGGACTCTTCTGCCCAGCCAAAACTGACCGCCAGTGATTCATTAACCATCGGGTCGTGCATGGCATCGTTCTTGAGAAAAAGTTCGTAGGTCGGCGGCATAAGGGTTTTGCCCTCTTCCACGCCCAGCCGGCGGCAAAGGCTGCCAGCGGTAATATTGCGAACCACACACTCCACGGGAATCATATCAAGTTTTTTGACCAGTGATTCGGTCTCTGACAGCAGCCCTTCAAAATGAGTGGGTACGCCCGCCGCTTCCAGCTTCTCCATGATAAAGGCATTGAACCGATTGTTAACCATGCCTTTGCGGTTGAGCTGTTCTTTCTTTTCGCCATCAAACGCCGAGGTGTCATCACGGAAGACCATCACGAACCGCTCAGGATCGTCGGTGCGATACACCGATTTGGCTTTGCCCGCGTAAAGCTCTTCTCGTTTTTCCATCGTTTGTCTCCGGACATGCCCGGTGGCCCGGGCAATACTCTATCAATAAAGGTATTCGAACAGTTCGGACAGTAAAGCCGCAGAACGGTCATCACCGCTGTAATCCCCGGCTCTGGATGCCGCTACGACGACCCTGCCATCCTGCTGCTCCAGTGTCAGATCTTGGGTGTGAACCGGCTTGGGCGCTTCACTGAACCAGGAGAACCAGCCCGGATCTTTCTCGGACTCGGACCGGGCATCCACAAAGAAATAGCCCTCTTCACGGTTCAGGTCTATGACGGGTATGCCGGCTTCCTCCAGAGCTCTTCTGACCTCGCCCCATGACCGGCCGTAATCAAGCTTCATCTCGATTCGTTGAGCCACTTCATCCTCGGACACCAGCCTGACCAGCGGCTCTATCCGCATACCCAGTGCGGCACGGGAGTAGGATTTGCTGTCCTCACGGTCTTTAAGGAAGGCGCTCAGCCCGGTCAGTAGTTGTCGGCTGGTCTCTAGTTGCTGTGCCGTGCGGTTGACGTTTTTATCCCAGGCTAGAAGCTGATCTACTTCGCCACTGCCGGCATCGAACGAACGCAACTGAATTTCCGTGGTCTTGCGGCGAACACCGGGCGCCACTTTTGCCTGCACGGCCAGCAGTGGCTCCTCGCCATCCGGGCTGTCCGGAAGCCCCAGCAGGGTGCGGGCGCGCTTGCTGTAGTTAACCAGCTCACTCTGCAGCAGGCCAAGCTGGGGGTTTTCGTAAGCGACTCCAAGGCCCTGTTGATTCATGTAGGCGGTCACGGCCGGCCACAGCCTGCCAGGCACATCGTTCACCAGTAGCCAGATTTCGTTATCAACCACCTCAACGACGTAATTCTCCTGAAGAATTTCGGAGGTCATGTCCGGCGGTTCCGGCAGTTTGCTGGTGTACATCCGCCCGGCATCGGCGGCCATTATAGTCCGTATTGGCATACGCTGATTAAAACGGCTTTCATCGGCCGACTCGGGGAGCTGGATCGGCGTCCCCTCCGGCGCATCGACATAGCGCTCAGTGCGATCCTCGATGACGCCGCAGCCAGCCGCTGTTAAAACGAACATCAGGCCCGCGAGGGGCCCGATCAATCTGTCAGGTGTCAGTACTTCAGTCCTGAGCGTAAACGCCATCAGGCGACTCCAGTGTTGATAGATGGTGTTGCTTGACTCACAGAACGCCAGAGGCTTTCAGAGCGTCTTCCACTTCGCTGTGGAACTTCTCGCTCAAGGGCGTCAGCGGCAGGCGGATACCTTCTCCGATCATGCCCATACGATGCAGCGCCCATTTGACAGGAATCGGGTTGGCTTCGAGGAACAGCTTGCGATTCAGTGGCATCAGCAGTTCGTTCAGGCGATCTGTCTCTTCTTCATTGCCGGCAATCGCTGCCGCACACAGTGCTGCCATTCCCTTCGGTGCAACGTTTGCAGTGACCGAGACATTGCCCTTGGCGCCCGCGAGCATCAGCCCGGCAGCGGTGGCATCATCGCCACTGTAGACCACCAGACGGCCTTTGACGGCTTCAACCAACTCGGCCCCACGGGGAATGTTGCCCGTTGCATCTTTGATACCAATAATATTCGGAATGTCAGCAAGGCGCTCTACGGTTTCGTTGAGCATGTCGCAAGCCGTGCGGCCCGGCACGTTGTACAGAATCTGGCTCACCCCGGGAACGGCTTCGGCAATGGTCTTGAAGTGGCGGTAAAGCCCTTCCTGAGTCGGCTTGTTGTAGTAGGGCACAACTAATAGGCAGGCGTTCGCGCCGAGTTTATGGGCTTTCTCGGTCAGCTCTATGGCCTCACGGGTGCTATTGCCACCGGTACCGGCAATAACCGGAATCCGGCCATCAACCCGTTTGATGATGTGGCCAATCACACTCATGTGCTCGTCCGGATCAAGAGTGGCAGATTCACCCGTTGTGCCGACGGCGACAATGCCGTGTGTTCCATTGTTCAAATGAAAGTCCACAAGCTGGTCGAGATGCTCCCAGTGGACGCTACCATCGTCTTGCATAGGTGTGACCAGAGCGACAAGGCTACCCGTAATCATAAAAGCTCCGTCCGAATAAAAGCGATATGGTAATGTTGGGCACGAGCTGACACAAGGGAATTACCCGTCCTTAAGCCTGTTCAGCTGGCGCAGATGACCGATTTTCATTCACCGGCCAGGCCGAAAATACCGCCTTCAGCATAGTAGCAAGCGGGATCGCAAAGAATACACCCCACAATCCCCAGATACCGCCAAAGAACAGAACGGCCACGATAATGACGACCGGGTGCAGGTTGTTCACCTCTGAGAACAGCAACGGCACCAGCACATTGCCATCCAGACCCTGAATCACACCGTACACTGCCATAACCCAGATAAACTGGCTGCCCCAGCCAAAGGCAAACAGCGCAATCATTGCCACCGGTAGGGTGACGACCGCAGCGCCGATGTAAGGAATGACCACACTCAACCCGACCATCAGCGACAAGAGCGCGGCGTAGGGCACGCCCATGAGCTTGAACGCGATGTAGGTCGCCCCGCCGACAATGAGGATTTCAACGGCTTTGCCCCGGACATAATTGGCGCACTGAAGATTCGCTTCGTTCCAGATCTTGATCATCATTGGCCGCTGTGGCGGCAGCAACCGCCCAACCGATGAAAGCAGAGCCTTGCGATCCTTGAGGAAGAAAAACACCAGGATCGGCAGCAGTACCATGTAGATAAGCAGTGCGACCAGATCCGGAATGCTGGCAAGCGAGAAAGAAACCAGCCACTGGGTCATGCGCCCTGCTTCTGTAGTCACTTGATTGTAAATGGTGTTAACACCCTCCATCGAAATCAGTGTCGGGTATTGCTGGGGCAGCACTTCCAGGTAGGACTGCATTTCGCGGAAGATCCGTGGCGCCTCACCGGCGAGCGAAGTAACCTGCCCCCAGATCAATGGCAGGAGACCGAAAAGAAATCCGATCAGGACACCGAGGAAGACCAGAAATACGCCTATTATCGATACGATCTCGGGCACCCCGAGACGGTTCAGTTTGGTGACCAGACCCTGCAGAATAAAGGCGACGATAACCGCGGCTATCGCTGGCGCGAGCATGGCGCCGAACAGAATAACGAAGCCGGTTCCGAACAGAAGCAGCAAAAAAAGAATGACAGCTTCTTCATCTGAAAAGTATTTGTGGGCAAGACCACGTAAAGTTTTGATCATCAATAACTCCGAAGGGCTTTCAACGTGGACTCAACCGGCGCACTTTATCATAAACGTATACTGGCCTCTCTCTTCCGAGGAACTGACCAGTTCATGCCGGGTCAACGACAGGTAGGCGGGAATATCCCTGGCCGACCCGGGATCAGAGGCAATGACCAGAAGCACCTCGCCGTGGGCCATACCATTGAGCTCCAGCTTTGTTTTCAGAAGGGGCATCGGGCAGCGCAGCCCGGAAGCGTCGAGAGTACGATCGGCCATACTGTCTGCCATTTAGAGAGAACATCCGAATCCAGTGAATCGCAAAGCGCGCATTATGCCGCCCGAATGACTTTAATGCATCATCATAGTATCAGACCAGCGAGCACCCCAACGCCATGAAGCACAGCCTCAAAATGAGCAACGCAAAATCCAGACTGGCGTTTCTGGGGCTGGCCTGCCTGCTGTTGCTGGCACCGCTGGCCCACGGCCAGTCCAGTGAGGCACCGCTGCCCACCATTGGCGGCGTAGGCGGTGGTCTGATTTCGGAGCAGCAGGAGAGCGACATTGGCCGACAGGTCATGATGTCCATCCGGCGATCTGCCAGCCAGATTGAAGATCCGTTAGTTTACGACTACCTCAGCGCTGTCCTTTACCGGCTGGTACCCTCGGCGCCGCTTCACAGCCGCGACCTGACTCTTGTGCTGATTGACAGCCCGGCAATCAACGCTTTTGCGGTTCCCGGGAACATTGTGGGCGTAAACGGCGGCCTGTTCCTGAATGCCGAAAGCGAACAGCAGTTTGCCTCGGTTCTCGCCCATGAGCTTGCCCACCTGAGCCAGCGCCATTTTGCCCGACGCATGGAACAGCAGGAGATGAGCGCTCCTCTGACGATTGCCGGTATGGTTGCCGGCATCATACTGACGGCGGTTACCCAGTCGGACATCGGTATTGCTGCCATTGCCGGCACCCAGGCCATGGCGGTGCAGAACATGCTTGCCTATAGCAGAAACCATGAGCAGGAAGCAGACCGGGTGGGCATGGAAATACTGGCGGACTCCGGCATGGACCCCAGGGGCATGCCGGAAATGTTCGAAATCATGATGCGCCAGAACCGACTTCAGGGAAACAGGGTTCCGGAATATCTGTCCACGCACCCCCTGACCCAGAGCCGGGTTGCGGATACCCGCAGCCGGGCCGAGCAGTATCCTCAGGGCCAGCACGCTGACTCGACGGAATATCACCTGATCCGATCCCGGCTTCAGGTCCGGTACAGCCGCTCAGCCGAGGTTGCGGTTGACACCTTTCGTAGTTATCTGGAGCAGGCCACGCCACAATATAAAAATGCCCTGCGATATGGCCTGGCGGTCGCGCTGCTGACGAACGATCAGCCGACGGAGGCAGCGTCTGAGCTGCGCCAGCTTTTGGAAAGCACTCCGGGCCGCATTACCTATCTGGTCACTCTTGCAGAGGCTCTGATGGACCAGGGAGCCTTGGATGACGCCCGAAAGCTGATGCAATCAGCACTGAAAAGAAATCCCGGCAACTACCCCATCACGGACACGCTTGCCAGGATTGAAATTGAAGCAGGAAATGCGGAAAAGGCCGTCGACCATCTGAGACAGTTGACCCGGGAATTTCCAAACCGTGAATACCTCTGGCTTCAGCTGGCTGAGGCGGAAGGCATGGCGAGGAACATCGTCGGTGTCCATCGCGCGCGGGCGGAATACGACATTCTGATCGGGGACCTGGAAGCCGCTGTGCGCCAGCTTCGCCAGGCTCAGGAAAGGCTGCCAGCGGGCACTCCAGCCCGTCAGGTGGTTACCGAGCGGCTATCAGAGGTTTCCGCTGCGCTGGCAAACCGACGAAGAGGCTGAGGGTCAGGCGTTACCCGCTGCCCTCAGGTTCAAATTAGCCGTGAATTCCAGCATTCTCTCCAGAGGTTTCAGCGCCTTTTTCCCGAGTTCAGGGGCAACATGAACTTCCTGATCACCCGTCTCAATGACGTGGAGCAGGTTTTCCAGGCCGTTCATGGCCATCCACGGGCAGTGGGCACAACTGCGACAGGTCGCGCCGTTACCGGCGGTTGGCGCTTCGATCAGGGTTTTGTTCGGCGCCAGTTGCTGCATCTTGTAGAAGATGCCGTTATCGGTCGCGACGATAAACTGCTTGTTCGGTCGGGTCTGAACGGCATGAATCAGCTGTGACGTAGAGCCCACCACGTCCGCCAATTCGACCACTGCATCCGGAGACTCAGGGTGCACCAGCACCGCCGCATCGGGGTAAAGCGCCTTCAGGTCCTCAAGACCACGATGCTTGAACTCTTCGTGCACGATGCAGGAACCGTCCCACAGAAGCATGTCAGCACCGGTGTTTTTGCGAACGTAGTGCCCGAGGTGCTTATCCGGAGCCCAGAGGATTTTTTCCCCTCTGGCATCCAGGGATTCGACAATCGCCTCGGCGCAGCTGGATGTCACTACCCAGTCGGCGCGGGCCTTCACAGCCGCCGAGGTATTGGCGTAAACCACCACGGTGCGGTCCGGGTGCTGATCACAGAACTCGGAGAATTCATCCGCGGGGCAACCGATATCCAGAGAGCAGGTGGCCTCGAGGGTCGGCATCAGCACGCGCTTCTCAGGGTTGAGAATCTTGGCGGTTTCACCCATGAATTTGACACCGGCAACCACCACCGTCGACGCCTTGTGCTGGTTGCCGAAACGGGCCATTTCCAACGAATCGGCAACGCAGCCACCCGTTTCTTCCGCCAGGCGCTGAATATCCGGATCCGTATAGTAATGCGCCACCAACACCGCATTTTCGGCCTTGAGTGCGCGCCTGATACGAAATTCAAGATCGGACTTTTCACTGGCGTTCAGGGGCTTTGGTTCTGCGCGGTGCGCGAGATGTTCCTGCACCTGAATTCGGCTTTCAGCTCGTGTCATTACAGCGTCCCGATAGTGTCAGATCAGGGAGAAGTGTATCTTTTTTTACGTTCCCTTACCTGAGATGTATGACCATTCAGGCAAAAAAAAAGAGCCCGCAGGCTCTTTTTAACGAGAAGCAAATTGCTTTCCCTTTTCGATGGTGGGTCGTGAAGGATTCGAACCTTCGACCAATTGGTTAAAAGCCAACTGCTCTACCAACTGAGCTAACGACCCATAACTGGTGAACTTCCAAAACCCGGAAATCCAAATGAGTCGATGAATGGTGTCATCTGCTCACTTTCTGATTTGGTGGGTCGTGAAGGATTCGAACCTTCGACCAATTGGTTAAAAGCCAACTGCTCTACCAACTGAGCTAACGACCCAAACGAGGCGCATATAGTAATGATTTTTGAGCGCCGATCAACCCCTACAACAAAGGTTTCCGGACATTCCTTCAAAGCGCTCGTTAACCGCTTTTGCCATCCAGGTACTTTTTCGCAAGTGAGGCTGCATTGCTGTCCGGGTAATTACGGATCACCGTTTTCATGCGGCGCCCGGCTTCGTCGGCCTCTCCCTGCCTATCGAGAGTAACGCCGAGCTTGTAAACGGCATCGGGCGCTTTGCGGTGATCACCGTATCGTGTTGCCACAATGGTGAATGCCTGTTTGGCCTGTTCAAGCTGATTCTCGGCAAGATAAACCTCACCCAACCAGTAATAGGCATTGACCGTCAGGTCACCTTCTTCGTATTGATCAATAAAGTCGTACAGGCCATTGATCGCCTGATCGAACTTCTTCTCTTCACGAATCAGGGTCTGCAGTTGATCGTATGCCTTGCGCTCGTCCGCCGTTGGCTGACGGTACTCTTTTTGTCTGACTGCGTTTTGCCTGACTGCGGTGGCATCGCCGCCGGAAGCCTCCTGATCAGCAACGGCGGACCCCGACTGACCGCTGTCAGCCTGAGCTGCAGAAAGCTTCAGGATGCGTTGGTCGAGGTCGATGTAGCGGTCTCTCGACTGCTTTGTGAGCCGGTCAACCTGGTTACGCTGCTCTTCAACTTCGCCCTGGAGGCGACGTACTTCGCCCTGAAGTTGCTGAATCATGTAAAACAGTTCGGCGTTGGCCTGACTGCCCCCGCCGGCCGTGGAAGATTGCGCCAGCACTGCCCCCGCTGGCCATAGGGCCAGCGGCAACAGTATAGTCGCCATGAGCGTTCGTCTCATGATGGGTGCCTTTTATTCAAAAACCAGTTCAACACGACGGTTCTGGGCCAACGCGCTTTCGCTGGAACCCATCACAACCGGACTTTCTTCACCGTAGCTGACAGTCTCGGTCTGGCCACGGGCTGCGCCGTTAACGATCAGAAACCGCTGAACCGCATTGGCACGACGCTCGCCCAAAGCCAGGTTGTATTCTTTGGTGCCGCGCTCGTCTGCGTGGCCTGTAATACGGACATTTTGCATCGGGTTGGCCTGCAGGAAGCGGGCATGGGCTATCAGCACGTCACGGGCTTCCTGCTTGATTTCGGCGGTATCGAAATCAAAGTAGAAAGTGGTGATATCACGCATGGCTTCTGTTTGAGCTGCTTCCGCCCGGGCTTCGGCTTCCTGGCGCTCCTGCTCTGTCATTTCAGAGGATGACACACCACTGCCGTCATCACCGCCAAACACGGTGCTACCACTTTCCTGACCAGAGGCTGAACCGGAGCCGGAACCTCCCTCCATGCCATCTTCGCCCATGGTGTCACCGGTGCTGCTACAGCCAGCCATCAGGCCGAACGAGAAAATCAGGGCAAGTACTTTTTGCGACGCTGTAAATTTCATGATCACTTCCTTTCGTTTGAGTATTTTGTAGTCATTTTATAACATCCGACGCTTTTTCTATGCTACTGGACAATCGGTGACCAGGCAGGCTCGCGAACATCACCACGAGACGCCGGCAAACTGTAGGCTGCTCCGCCATCGGCCGCAATCACGGTCAGAACACTGTTTCCGCCACTCTTCGTGGCGTAAATCAGCATTCTGCCGTTCGGCGACACGCTTGGTGACTCATCCGACTCGGTTCGGGTCAGAATGGTTTCATCCCCGGTTTCCAGATTCGTCCGGGCAATATGAAACGCCCGGTCCCGCATATGAACATAATATACATAATCACCACTGGAATCAGGGCGTGGCCTGGCATTGTATCGGCTGCCAAAGGTTATACGGCGGGGTTCGGCATCCTCACTGGGCTTATGATAGATCTGCGGCCCCCCGGAACGATCCGACGTGAAGAAGAAACCCTCTCCGGTATGGTCGTAGCTGGGCTCTGTGTCAATAGACCAGTGGTTCGTCAAACGCTTGAGGTCACCGCTGGCCAGATTCATCCGGTAGATCTCCGCATTGCCATCCTTTGAAAGCGTCATCAGCAGGGACCGGCCATCGTCAGACCAGGCTGGCGCTGAGTTCAGCCCCTGGAAATCGGCCACGCGCTTTCGTTCTCCCGATGACAGTTCGTGTACGTAAACCGCCGGCTTTCCGGTTTCAAAGGATACGTAAGCCAGTTTTTTTGCATCCGGCGACCAGGCCGGAGACAGGATGGGCTCATCGCTTTCGAGCCGGATCCGCGCGCGCTTGCCGTCCACATCGCTGACCTGCAGCCGGTACAGGGGGCCATCTGCCCGCCGCTCCAGAGTCACATAGGCCAGTTTGGTGGAAAAGGCACCCTGCACACCGGTAATCGCCTCGTAAACGCGGTCGCTGATGTGATGGGCGAGCGTGCGGGAAGCCGACACCGGCGCGGATGCGGTGGCACCCACCAGCCTTTTTTCCTGGCTGACATCGTACAGTTCATACTGAGCCTCAAGCTTGCCACCGGCATTGCTGACCTGGCCAACCAACACGTAGCGCTGGCCCAGCAGTCTCCAGTCCCGGAAAAACACATCGCTGCCCTTCGATGGCAGGCTGAGCATCTGCTCCGGTGGCAGCGGATCAAACTCTCCGCTCATCTCAAGATCGTTCTGGATAATCCGGGAGATCTTATCCCCCGACGGCATCTGCCCGGATTCGGAGAAAGGCACTACCGAGACCGGAATGGCGGAATCCGCCCCTTTTGTTATCCGGATAAGCAGCTCATCACCCATTGCCGGCACGGCGAACAGCGACATCATCACGAACACCAGCAGTGAACGCCTGGTGTTCGATGTATTAGCCTGATTTCTCATGATTGTCTCGTTGCCTCTATTGCACGTTCTCTGGGTTGAATTCTATGGGGAACCGGCGGAAATACTGCTCGAATATCTGTTGATCATCCGGAACCGGATAGCGACCCAAAGAGCGCGCTGCGCTTAACGCAGAATTGTCGAATGCCGTATTACCACTGCCTGACATGATCGTAACGGATGCCAGCTCACCGTTAGGCAGCAGGGTGATCTGCAAGGTTGTGGACATCTGGCTGGTGGCCGACGCCGGCGGATACCAGACATTCATCAGCCTGTCCCGGATCAACGCCCGATACTTCTGGCTTTCCGTCAGCATCTGCGCCTGCCGGGCCTTCGCCGCAGCTGCTTCTTTGCGCCTGCGCTCATCAGCTGCCCTCTGCTGCTGCGCCTCGTCAGCCAACGCCTCCAGTTGCGACTCTCGTAGCTGACGCTCGCGTTCCTTACGCTTAAGCTCAGCTTCGAGACGCTCCTGCTCTTCCAGTGCCTTGCGTGCTTCTTCCTGCTTCCGGCGCTCTTCTTCAGCGCGCCGCTTTTCTTCCTCGGCTTTTTTGGCAGCCTCTTCCTTGCGACGCTCCTCCTCAGCCTTTTTCCTGGCGCGCTCTTTGGCTTCAGCGTCGGCTTTTTCTTTTGCGGCCTGCTGCTGTTTCAATTGCTGCTGTTCACGCTTGCGCTCCGCCTCGGCCTGCTGCTGGCGCTCTTTCTCCTTCTGCTGCTGGAGTCGGCGGGCTTCTTCCGCACGTTCCTGCTCCTGACGGCGGCGCTCGGCTTCCTGCTCTTTGCGACGTTCCTCTTCCTGAGCCTGCTGGCGTTCCTGCTCCCGGTCCGGTTCGTCTACGGTATCGACAACCGGGCTGGGCTTGGGTTCAGCCTGAGTAACCAGGCGCGCAGAAATACTCGGTGGCGGCGGGTTATCTGGCTTCGTCCAGGACCAGCCGGCAAGCGCCACAGTCAGGACGAGGCCGTGCAAAAATACAGAGAGCACAACAGGCGATTTCCAGGGCGCCTGGGCCTTGTCTCCGATGTCTCGCTCATGACCAATCACAATTTACTCATTACCCCTGGGCGCTTCAGTAATCAGGCCCACATTGGAGGCGCCGGCAGCCTGCAGTTGCGCCATCAGGCGCACTACCGTGCCATAGCCAACGTTCTCGTCTCCCCGAACCAGCACTTCCCGGTCAGTGCGCTGGGCCAGAATTTTAGAAACGCGGTCACCCACCGCCTCCAGCGCCATGGGTTGGCTGGTGTCGCCGCCAATCTCCATAAAATAGGCCCCGTTGCTGTCCACAGATACCACAATGCTTTCCACGTTCTTGTCAGACTGAATGGGCTCGGAGGTTGTTTCCGGCAGATCCACTTTGACGCCCTGGGTAAGCATCGGTGCCGTCACCATGAAAATCACAAGCAGCACCAGCATCACATCGATGTAGGGCACCACGTTGATTTCCGACATTGGTTTGCTCTGCCGGGGCGGCATCATTCCCATGCCTTTCATATCGACTTACTCCTCAGAGCTGTGTACCCGACGGTGAAGAATGCTGGAAAATTCTTCGGCAAAGGTTTCATAGTTTTTCAGCAATGCATCCGACGAAGCCGAAAACCGGTTGTAGGCTATGACCGCAGGAATCGCTGCGAACAGGCCCATTGCCGTGGCAATCAGAGCCTCCGAGATACCCGGAGCCACTGTCGCCAGCGTCGCCTGCTGAACCTGCGCCAGCCCCCGGAAGGAATTCATGATGCCCCAGACGGTACCAAACAGGCCCACGTAGGGACTGGTGGAGCCAACCGTTGCCAGAAATGGCAGATGGGCTTCCAGGCGCTCCTGTTCCTTGGAAAAAGCCACTCTCATGGCGCGCTGACTACCTTCCATGACAGCATCCGCATCCCGGCTCTGCTGCCGAAGGCGGGAAAACTCCTTGAAACCGGAGCGGAAGAGCGACTCCATCCCGGAGAAAGGGGTTGGATTGCTGGAAACGTCACGGTAGAGCTGGCCCAGATCCATACCGGACCAGAACCGCTCTTCGAAGGCGTTTTGTGCCTTCCTGGCTTTTCTCAGCACCTGAACGCGCTGGAAGATAATGGCCCAGGAGACCACGGACGCCAGCGCCAGCAACAACATGACAAGCTGAACGAGTACACCGGCATTCGCAATGAGATACCAGACAGAAAGTTCCGACTCCACCTTTAGCTCCTTGTTCGTTGCTCTTTCATAGAACCGTTAAACCGGTTTGTGTTTTTGCACGAGAATATCTGCCATGGCGGGCGGCAAACGCCGCGGTCGCCCGGAATCCAGTGCGATACAAGCCACCCGCACATCCGCGGTGGCCAGTTCTTTCTGATCCGACGCTCTCAGCACCCGCTGCCGGAATTGCATCCATACCCGGCCATAGCCCGTGGGCTCTGCCGTCACGCTTAACTGATCATCAAGCTTTGCCGGTACGCCGTAATGTATCGACAGTTTCTGTACGACGTAGCTGATGTTGTCGCTCAGTCCGTCCCGCAACCCTACACCAAAACTGCGCACCCATTCGGTGCGGGCGCGCTCCATAAAATGCAGGTATTTGGCGTGATAGACGATTCCGCCCGCATCCGTGTCTTCAATATAGACACGCATAGGCAGGGCAAAGACATTGGGTGTGAACTCAGTCAAAGAGGTCCTCCCGATCAGGATTTACCGGCGTTACCCCGAAATGCTGGTACGCGCTGGATGTCACCATGCGCCCCCGGGGCGTGCGTAGCATGAAGCCCTGCTGAATGAGGAAAGGTTCCAGAACGTCCTCAATGGTGCCCCGCTCTTCGCTGATGGCGGCGGCAAGACTTTCGACACCGACCGGGCCACCGTCAAATTTCTCAATCATCGCCAGCAGTAACCTGCGGTCCATATGATCAAAACCCTGCGCGTCTACTTTAAGCATATTCAGTGCCTGATCGGCGATTGACTCACTGATTTTGCCGTCCGCTTTCACTTCGGCAAAATCCCGCACCCTGCGCAACAGCCGGTTGGCAATACGCGGTGTACCCCGTGAACGGCGGGCAATCTCGAACGCGCCACGCTGATCAATGGCTACTGATGACAGACGCGCTGAACGCAGAATGATGCTGGTCAGGTCTTCGGTATTGTAGAACTCCAGCCGCTGCACGATGCCAAAACGATCCCGCAGTGGCGAGGTCAGAAGCCCAGCGCGGGTGGTTGCCCCAACCAGAGTAAACGGTGGAAGGTCCAGTTTGATCGACCGGGCCGCAGGCCCCTCACCGATCATTATGTCCAGCTGGTAGTCTTCCATGGCCGGGTAAAGCACTTCCTCAACGGCGGCACTCAGCCGATGAATTTCATCGATAAACAGCACGTCGCCTTCTTCGAGGTTAGTGAGCATTGCCGCCAGATCGCCGGCTTTTTCCAGCACCGGGCCAGACGTGGCCTTGATGGAAACGCCCATTTCGTTGGCAATAATGTTGGCCAGGGTGGTTTTGCCAAGGCCGGGCGGGCCGAAGATCAGCACATGGTCAAGCGCTTCCTCACGACCACGGGCAGCAGCGATAAAGATATCCATCTGCTCACGAACCGCCGGCTGGCCCACGTAATCAGCCAGTAAACCGGGGCGGATCGCCCTCTCCTGAACCTCTTCGTACTGCCCTGCCTGAGCCGTAATCAGGCGATCTGACTCAATCATTGGTTTACTCGTTGGAAACAACCCACATCTTACCGCAATTCTACAAACACCCGGTTTACTGTCACATTACGCTCTATACATATTAATTCGTGCCTGCGCATTTGTGTGCCACTTCCGCTCAGTTTGCCGGAATCATGGCCCGCAAAGCCAGCCGGATCAGTTCCTGGCTGGACATGCCTTCTCCGGCAATCCTGCTGATGGCTTTGGAGGCTTCCTGGGGTTTGTAGCCCAGCGAAATCAGTGCGGCCTCGGCTTCTTCTATCGGCGCATGGCCGGTCGATTTGCGCGTTTCAGTCGCCGGGTCTCCAGAAATTTCGTCCGCGGAAGAAGCAACAAATTGCCCCTCAAGCTGGCCAATCCGGTCGGCCATTTCAATCAGCAGGCGTTCTGCGGTTTTCTTGCCGACACCGGGTAATTTGACCAGAGAGTTAATGTCGCGAGCCTCGACACAGCGGATAAACTGATTGGCGTCCAGACCGGAAAGAATGCCGACAGCCATCTTGGGCCCGACACCATTAACCTTGATAAGTTGGCGGAACAGATCGCGGTCAAACCGGGCAGAGAAGCCAAACAGGCTCTGATGATCTTCCCGGACGGCAAAGTGCGTGTGCAGAATCACTTCATCACCGGGTTCTGGCAGATTGAAGAAAGTGGTGTAGGGAATGTCCACTTCGTACCCCAGTCCGGCACATTCTACCAGCGCCTGCCCTGGCGATTTTTCAACCAGAACGCCTCGTATGCGACCAATCACTGGCTTTCCTCCTGATCAACAAAAGTAGCTTCGTCAGTCTTTACCGGCTTATGCACCGAGCTATGCTGAAGCAAGGGGGCAGGTCTTGCCAGAATCGTGCGTAGCCATGGATGGCGGAGCCCGAGCGCACAGGGACGTATTCACAGCGTATTCTGGCAAGACCTGCCCCCTTGCTGATACTCCGATATCGTTAGCGTCGGATTCGCCCACCGCGCACTTTGCCGCCACTGCCCGCCAGGCGGTTAACACTCTGGCTCATGTGGGCATGGCACAGAGCAATGGCCAATGCGTCGGCAGCATCCGCCTGGGGCTTGCGGGACAGGGCCAGTAACACCTGAACCATGTGCTGAACCTGGGATTTATCCGCACCACCATTGCCTACTACGGCCTGCTTGACCTGTCTCGCCGAGTATTCGTGTACCGCCAGGCCGCTGTTGGCCGCGCTGACAATGGCCGCCCCCCGGGCCTGGCCCAGTTTCAGAGCCGAATCCGGATTGCGCGCCATGAACACCTGTTCAATCGCGAATTCTTCCGGCCGGTATTCACCAATCAGAGTAGCCAGGCTGTGAAAGATGGTCTGCAGCCGCTCTGCCATCGGTTTTTCACCAACGCGGATACAGCCACTGTCCAGATACTCTATATCCCGTCCGTCCACCCGAATCAGGCCGTAGCCGGTGATTCGCGAACCCGGATCAACACCCATGATAATCGGCACACGGCTTCCTTTTGTATTGAGCCGTTATTCCTGCTCGGCTTTCTGCTCTGCCGTATTGCCCTCGCCGGCTTTAGCGGCCGGTTTGCGGCGGCGAATGTGGAGTTCGCGTAACTGCTTGTCGGTCACCTCGCCCGGGGCCTGGGTCATCAGGCAGGTCGCGCTCTGGGTTTTCGGAAACGCAATAACGTCACGAATCGAACTCGCGCCGGTCATCAGCATGATCAGCCGGTCCAGGCCAAAGGCCAGCCCGCCGTGGGGGGGACAACCGTATTTCAGGGCATCCAGCAGGAAGCCGAACTTCTCACGAGCCTCCTCATCACCAATGCCAAGGGCACGGAAGACGCCCTCTTGCGTGGACTGGTCGTGAATACGAATGGAACCACCCCCCAGTTCGGTACCGTTCAGCACCATGTCATAAGCGCGGGACAGCGCCGTGGCCGGTGACGCTTCAAGTTCTTCCAGCGTACAGGACGGCGCGGTAAACGGGTGGTGAATGGCGGTCAGGCCACCGTCGGGCGTTTTCTCGAACATCGGAAAATCAACTACCCAGAGCGGCGCCCATTCGGCAGTCAGCAGGTTCATGTCATGGCCGACTTTACTGCGCAGTGCGCCGAGGGCTTCATTGACGGTGTTGGTTTTGTCCGCACCGAAGAAAACGATATCGCCGTCCTCGGCAGCCACCCGCTCGATCACTGCATGAGCCACATCATCGCCGAGGAATTTGATAATTGGCGATTGCAGCCCCTCAACGCCTTTCGATACATCATTGACCTTGATGTAAGCCAGTCCCCTGGCCCCATAAATACCCACAAATTTGGTGTATTCATCAATCTGCTTGCGGGACAGCTCGCCGCCTTTGGGTACTCGCAGCGCCGCAACGCGACCCTCGGGATCATTGGCCGGGCCTGCGAATACCTTGAAATCCACACCGGCGACCAGGTCGCCCACATCGATCAGTTCAAGCGGGATGCGCAGGTCCGGCTTGTCACTGCCGTAACGGCGCATGGCGTCGGCATAGGACATACGGGAGAATTCGGGAAGATCCACCTGCATCACGTCCCTGAACAGGGTACGGGTCATGTCCTCGGTCAGCGACATCAGGGTCTCTTCATCGACGAAGGATGCCTCGATATCAATCTGCGTGAACTCCGGCTGGCGATCAGCGCGCAGGTCTTCGTCACGGAAGCACTTGGCGATCTGGTAGTAGCGATCAATACCCGACACCATCAACAACTGCTTGAACAGCTGTGGCGATTGCGGAAGCGCAAAGAACGAACCTTCATGGGTGCGGCTTGGAACCAGATAGTCCCGGGCGCCTTCCGGCGTTGCACGGGTCAGAATCGGAGTTTCCACATCCATAAAACCGTTGCTGTCCAGGAAGTTGCGGACGTAGCTGGTCACCCGGGAGCGGAATCTCAGGCGGTTGATCATTTCCGGACGACGCAGATCTACGAAACGGTACTTGAGGCGCACGTCCTCGCCGACGTCTACGTGCTCATCCAGCGGGAAGGGCGGGGTTGCGGCGGCGTTCAGAATCACCAGCTGCTTGCCCAGCACTTCAACCTGCCCGGTAGACATGGTGCTGTTTTCAGTTCCGGCAGGACGACGACGGACACGGCCGGTGATCTGGATAACGAATTCGCTGCGGACTTTTTCGGCCAGGGCAAAACTCTCGGGGGTATCCGGGTCGATCACCACCTGAGATAGGCCGTCCCGATCACGCAGATCCAGAAAGATGACTCCGCCATGATCGCGGCGACGGTGCACCCAACCGCAAAGTGTGACTTCCTGATCAATGTGGGATTCGTTGATCCCACCGCAATAGTGACTGCGCATACCGGTTCCCGTTGTGTCTGATGTGTGCGAAAAGTGGGCCATTATAAACACAATGACCGTGAAAATCAGGCGTAGATGACGCTAAACAGATTGACGGCTAGAATGTGACGTCCTGACAGCCATTGGAGTTCAATTTTGTCATCCAGAGCCGAGCAGAAACTGCGCACAAGGCGCGCCCTGATGGACGCAGCCCTTGGCCAACTCAGTGCCGATCGCGGCTTTGGCAGCCTGAGCCTGCGGGAAGTGGCCCGGGAAGCGGGCATCGCGCCCACTTCGTTTTACCGGCACTTTACCGAGCTGGACGAACTGGGGCTGGCGCTGGTGGATGAAGGCGGCGTCGCGCTGAGACAACTGATGCGACAGGCCAGGAAACGCATAGCGCGGGATGGCAGTGCAATCAGCACCTCGGTGGACACGTTCATGGAGTACCTGGGCAATAACTCCAATCTGTTTCGTCTGATGCTGCGGGAAAGTACCGGCGTATCAAAATCTTTCAGAACCGGCATCAAAGCCGAAATTGATCATTTTGTGGCCGAGCTTGAAGCAGACCTGCGACGGATCGCCGAGGAACGGAATCGCCCTCTGTTCAACTCAAGACTGGCTGCAGAAGCCATGGTGACGATTGTATTCAATCAGGGCGCGGAGGCGCTGGACGCAACCAACGCCCAGAAGGAAATCCTCAAAGACAAACTGAAATCCGAACTCAGGATGATTCTGGTGGGCTCCCGGACGATTGCGAATCGCGGAAAATAAGCCTACTTCAGGGTATCCAGAATGGGTTGCAGACGGGCTTTGATCTCGGCAATCGCCTGTTCCTCATAGGGTGTCGGCGCTAATTTCCCCCACACCGGGCCGGGCCAGGCCGGATCACCCTCAAAGCGAACAATGTGGTGCAGATGCAGCTGGGGCACCATGTTGCCCAGCGCTGCCACATTGAGCTTATCGCCGGCAAACGCTTTCATCATACCCTCGCCCAGCAGCGACGATTCCTCCGCCAGCCGACGTTGCTGCTCTCTTGGCAGCTGATAGATTTCCCTTATATCCGGCGCCCTGGGCACAAGCAGTACCCAGGGCCAGTGGCTATCATTCATCAGGCGCACGTTACACAGCCGACTCTCGCCAAGGAACAGGGTGTCCGCCTCAAGCTTTGCGTGAAGAGCAAACAATTGAGCGCCGCTCATATCAGTTGCCGTGAAACTGGTTCTGGCCGCGGCCGATGGCGTAGTAAATCATGCCATAGCGCTCCAGCATTTCCGGCTCGTAGAGGTTTCGGCCATCGAATACCGCTTTGCCGCTCAGGGCCGATGCGATGGCTTCAAAATCCGGAGAACGGAATTCCTTCCATTCGGTACAGATCGTAAGCACGTCTGCGCCCTTGAGGGCCTGCTCTTTAGTGCCGCACAGCGTCAGCCCTGGCTGATCACCGAAAATGCGCTGAGTTTCCTCCATGGCTTCCGGATCAAAGGCCTGAACCCGGGCGCCGGCCTTCCAGAGCTGCTGCATCAGCGTTATGGATGATGCCTCACGCATATCGTCAGTATTTGGCTTGAATGCCAGGCCCCAGAGCGCGACCACTTTGCCCTGCAGGTCGCCGTTGAAGAAATGGCTGATCTTGTCGAACAGCACATACTTCTGGGCTTCGTTGACGGCTTCAACCGCGTTCAGCAAGCGGCTGTCGTAACCACAGTCCCTGGCGGTTCGGGTCAGTGCCTGAACGTCTTTGGGAAAACAGGAACCCCCGTAACCACAGCCCGGATAAATAAAGTGGTAACCAATACGGGGATCCGAACCGATACCCCGGCGAACGTTTTCAATATCAGCACCCAGACGCTCCGCCAGATTGGCGATTTCATTCATGAAGCTGATCTTGGTGGCCAGCATGGAGTTGGCCGCATACTTGGTCAGCTCTGCAGACCGGATATCCATGAAGATCATGCGGTCGTGACTGCGGTTGAACGGGTAATACACCTCGCGCAGCACATCCATTGCCCGGTCACTGTCGGTACCCACGATGATCCGGTCCGGTTTCATGAAATCGGTGATTGCCGCACCTTCCTTGAGGAACTCGGGGTTGGATACCACATCAAACTCGAGCTCCAGCCCACGCTTGTCCAACTCGGAACGAACGGCGGCTTTCACCTTGTCACCCGTTCCCACCGGCACAGTGGATTTGTCCACGATCACTTTGTAGTCGTCCATATACTGGCCAATGGAACGGGCCACTGCGGTAACGTACTGAAGATCAGCCGAACCGTCCTCATCAGGCGGCGTGCCGACAGCAATAAACTGAAGCGAACCGTGGCTGACCGCTTCTTCGGTGTCAGTGGTAAAGGCCAGGCGCCCGGCTTCCACGGTGTGCCGAACAATGGATTCCAGGCCGGGCTCATAGATTGGAATCAACCCGTTCTTTAACTTGTCGATCTTGCGCTGGTCAACGTCCATACACAGAACATCATGACCGACATCTGCCAGACAGGCACCTGTCACAAGACCAACATAACCGGTGCCAAAAATTGTAATCTTCATTCCTAAAATCCCGATGATTCAAAAGTTTTAAATTTTTTAACGTAGAGCAGCTTTACCCGTTCTGCTTTTCCAGCCAGATTTTTTCCCAGGCCAGCGCTGTTGAGACAATTGTGGCCAGATCATCAAATTCCGGCTGCCAGCCCAGCACTTCACGAATTCTGGTGTTATCTGCCATCAACGCGGCAGGGTCCCCCGCCCGGCGTCCGGTTTCGGTCACACTGAATTCCTGACCAGACTGCTCCTTTACCATGTCAATCACTTCACGCACGGTAAAACCCCGGCCGTAGCCGCAGTTCAGAACCCGGGACTCGCCGCCTTTGGCCATGTAATCCAGAGCCATCACATGGGCCCTGGCCAGGTCTTCCACGTGGATATAATCGCGAATACAGGTGCCATCACGGGTGTCGTAGTCCGTGCCAAAAATGCTCATGCCGTCGCGCTTTCCGGTGACGCACTCACAGGCAACCTTGATCAAATGAGTCGCCTCGGGCGTCGCCTGCCCCAGAAGCCCCTGTGGATTGGCGCCCGCCACATTGAAGTAGCGCAGAACGACGTACTTGAGGGAGCTGGCAGCCGCCAGATCCATAATCATCCGCTCGCTCATCATCTTTGATGCGCCGTAGGGGTTGATCGGCGCCAGCGGCAGATCTTCCGTCAGAACCGTCTGCTCGGGCATGCCATACACAGCCGCAGTCGACGAAAACACCATATGAGGAATCTGATGTCGATCCACGGCTTTCAGTAGATTGAGGGTATTACGGGTATTGTTACTGTAGTATTTCAGAGGGTTTTCAACCGACTCAGGCACCACAATATTCGCTGCAAAATGGAGTACAGCCTCAAAATTGTGGCTTGCAAATACCTGTTCTATTGCGGCCTCATCGGCAAGATCACCTTCGACCAACTCGCCGCAGGTAACGGCCCAGCGATAGCCGGTGGATAAGTTGTCGAAAATCACCACCTCGTGGCCTGCCTCACCCAACTGCCGAACCACATGACTGCCAATATACCCGGCTCCGCCGGTCACCAGAACTTTCATGACTGTGACTGCTCCTTCCCTGATAACGTTGATAACGTTTGTTTGCGAAGACGATGAGCTTCCCGCCTGCTGGCAAAAAACCGTTGAATTATATCCCTGCACTGGCCAGCCAGCACGCCGCCGGTTGCGGCAACCTGCCAGTTAAAATGACCATCCTGCAGCATCTGACGGGCTGACTCCACCGCGCCTGCTTTTGGTTCGGTTGTGCCATACACCAACCGGCTGATACGGCTGTGAACAATGGCCCCCACACACATGGTGCAGGGCTCAAGCGTGACGTAAAGCGTTGCCCCGGGCAACCGATAGTTCTCCACCCTGCGGGCGGCACTGCGCAGGGCCTTAATTTCTGCATGGGCGGTAGGGTCGCACCCGGTGATAGGCGCGTTGAAGCCGGCCCCGATTTCCTGGCCGTCCAGAACCACAACAGCGCCCACCGGAACCTCACCCGCGGCGGCAGCCTGCCCCGCCAGTTGCAAAGCGCGACCCATCCAGGCCTCGTCGTCAATGCTGCTCATTCAAGTTCCCTGGGACCCCGAAAGTCTCTTTGCCTGTCATTTTAACCGGCACATGATAGACAGTATCCCGGTTTATCGGCAAGGCAAACGACAGAATCGTCCCTTTTCCACGCGGGTAGCTCGGCTTACTGTTACGCCAGCAGTGCCGGAACGCGAAACAAATGCACCGCAAACCACTCTCGCGTGTCTGTCCAATGATCGCAATATGCAAAGCCCTGTTGCTCTGCAAGCTCACGAAAACCCGCGCAACTGTGTTTGTAGGAATTTTCGGTGTGGATCGTTTCACCAGCCCGCAGGTTAAACGTCTGGTCAGCGAGCGAAAGGCGGGTGTCGCCTCCGCTGACCAGATGCATTTCGATCCGGTGTTGGGCGCGGTTGTATAGCGCGCGATGAGAGAAGGCCTGCGGGTCATAGCTCAAACCGACACGCCGTTTCAGGTGAGCCAGCAGGTTCAGGTTGAACGCGGCGGTAATGCCGGCCGCGTCGTTGTAGGCCGCCTCCAGTGTTGCGGTGTCCTTGTCCAGATCGGTGCCAATGAGCAGATAGCCACCCGGGCCTGCCAGATCATGAAAATGCCGCAGCAAACGTGCGGCCTCGGCGGGCTCGAAGTTCCCAATGGTCGAGCCAGGGAAAAACACCATGCGACGGCCTCGGGGAACCGACTCCGGCAGCGCCACACATTCGGTGAAATCCGCGCACACCGCCTGAACGGTAATTTGCGGGCGCTGTCTTGCAAGACCGGCACAGGCCGACACCAGAAAGTCTGCTGAAATCTCAATCGGAACATAATGAGTCATGCCCCCGGCATCGAGAATCGGCATGGCTTTTTCACAATTGCCGCTGCCAGGCTCAATCAATACATCACAGGCTCTCAATGCGGGCAGCATGGCCGGGCGATTGGCATCAAAAATCGCCCGCTCAGTTCGGGTCGGATAGTACTCAGGGGTATCCGTAATGCGATCGAACAGCTCTGAACCGGTCTGATCGTAGAAGTATTTCGGCGGCAGTTGTTTCTGTTGCCCGGACAGGCCGCTGATCACGGTCGCCCGATCATCGCCAACCGGCGTTGCCAGTTGGTGTATTAAAAAATTGGCGGGGTGTTCGAGGTAATGGGTGTTCTCGGCAATCGCATCCATAGCAGTCTTCCTTGAGGTTTATCCCGTTGGACCCGTCAGCCTTTGGCCAGACGCAGACCCGTGAACTGCCAGCGGTCTGCCGGGTAGAAGAAATTACGATAGGTAGATCGGATGTGGTCGGCCGGCGTCACGCAGGAACCGCCCCGCAACACAAACTGGTTGCACATGAATTTACCGTTGTACTCCCCCAGCGCCCCAGGGTCCGGCGCGTAGCCGGGGTAAGGATGATAGGACGACGCCGTCCATTCCCAGGCGCTGCCAAACAGGTCGCTTATCACGGCATCGGCGCTACTCCTGTCCGGTGCCAGTGGGTGCAGCGACTGATCGTGATACAACTGGCCATTTATCGGCTGCCGATTGGCGACATGTTCCCATTCCGCCTCACTGGGCAGCCGCGCGCCAAACCACCGCGCAAAGGCGTCCGCTTCATAGAAACTGAGATGCGTGACCGGCCAGTGCGCGTCCAGCGTTTTGATGCCGTGCAAGGTATAGATCAAGGTGTCGCCATCGCGCTCCAGCCAGTACAACGGATGTCGCCACTGCTGCTCTTGTACCGCAGACCAGCCATCCGCTAACCAGAGTTCCGGGCGCTGATAGCCCCCATCCGCGATAAAGGCCTGGAATTCACCATTGGTGATCAGGCGATCAGCAAAGGCAAAAGGCTCAAGCCAGGTTTTATGGCGTGGCGATTCGTTGTCGTAGGCGAAGGTGTCATCAGGCGGGTGGCCAATGTCCACCAGGCCACCGTCAAAGGTGACAAAGCCCAGCGGGTGAAGCTCGCCAGCAGCCAGCGTTGCCTCGCGATAGATCGGCAGCAGTGGGTTGCAGTACAGATTGTATTTGATATCGGTCAGCATCAGTTCCTGGTGCTGTTGCTCGTGGTGCAGGCCCAGGGTGATGCGTTGGTTAATGGTGGACCGGTGTTCAGCCGGGGGTTTCGAAAGCAGCGCCGCAATGGCCTGATCAACGCTGTGCCGATAGGCATAAACGGTCTCGAGAGTCGGCCTGGACAGCAGATGCCGCCGGGGCCGGGGATGCTGCTCGCCGATGCCGTTGTAATAGGAATTGAACAGGCTTTCGAAACCGGGATGGAACGGCGTGTAATCGGCAAGGAAAGGCTTGAGGACAAAGGTTTCAAAAAACCAGGTGGTGTGGGCTAGATGCCACTTTAGCGGGCTGGTTTCGGCCACCGCCTGCAAGTGACAGTCATCGGGCGCCAGATGAGCGCAAAGGTGTTCTGAGCGTTCCCGTACCCGGCGAAAGGGTAATGTCACGTCCAGTTGGCGTTCACTCGCTGATTCCATATCGGCCTCTGAGCACTCGGGTGTCTGTACGCAAGCGTACTTAAATACTAAAAAGTGGTAAACCCAAGGGGCACTTTCCTGCCACACGCATTATGAAAATCTGGTATTGTCGCTTATGGGTCAGTAAGCGGTATCCCATCAATGCGTCACTTTGGTCGGCAAAGTGAATGAGGGTACCGACAAACGCCTTCCTTCCTCTGCCCGGTTACGCCAAAGTACTGCCATTATTGTCTGAATCCAGGGACCAGGGAGCCAGAGGATGAAACCAGCGACACGTCTGATCACAAAAAGGTGGTACCAGTCAAAGCTGTTCTGGCTACTCTTCGTCATCCTGCTCTACGCCCTGATGGGCTTTTTCCTCGCTCCTTACCTTATCAAGTCCTATACCGTCGATGCCGTTCAGGAGCGATTTGGCTGGACCGGCGGCCCCGCTGAAGTGAGTTTCAATCCCTTCGAGATGGCCCTTAAAGTCAACGACTTCGAAGTCAGGGACCAGTCAGATACGCGCGTTCTCGCGTTTTCAGAGCTTCTCGTCAACTTCGATCTCGGCTCAATCTACTATTGGGCCTGGACCCTGGAACCATCACACCTGAAAAATTTGTATGCCTTAGTGCAGCTTGATGAGTCTGCAGAAACCAACTTCGGCAAAGCCTGGGCAGCGCACAATGATCCTGCACCTGAAAAGCCGCAGGATGAAAAAAACGCCGGCACCCTGCCCCGCATATTATTGAAGGAGATCATGCTTGCGAATGGGCGAATCAAGATTGAGGATCGTACCCAGGGCACGACAATCGTTCACGACATCAGCCCCCTGGACCTGCTGATCAGCGATTTCGTCACCTATGAAGACAATGATGGCCGCTATGTGGCATCCCTGACACTGGGAGACTCACAGAAGCTCGAATGGGAGGGCTCAATCGATGCCGAACCCTATCGGTCTAGCGGCAGGGTCGAACTCTCGGCCTTCAACCTCGGCAATTTATGGCCCTATGTCCAGCCATACGTGAATTATCGCGTCAGCTCCGGCAGTCTCGATGCAAGCGCCGACTACGTGTTCAGCTGGCAACCCGAAGCGCCGCAGGCCCTGCGTCTACAGGTCAGTAATGGCAATGCAGAACTAACGGATGTTGCGGGCGCCCTACCAGAAAACGATGCCTTCGACACCGCTGAGCTGGGCACAATCGACAAGATGGGTGTCAGGGGCTTGGACTATGATTACAATCAGGCGAATCTGGTTATTCAAGAGGCCTATCTGAATAAACTGGACCTCATGCTCATTCGCAATGACCAAAACCAGATCAACGTGGCCTGGCCTTACACTGGCTCACCGACAAGCGATAAGGCTTCGTCCGATAAACCGGCAAAGAAGGCTACCGATGCCGACGAGAACCGTTTCAAATGGCAGATCGAGTTGGTCGACCTCAGCGACTCCCGCGTCACCTGGAAAGACAAGACACTTGAAACTACGGCAAGCATCGATGTTGAGAAGATCTCAGCGCAGATTCATGATCTGAACCAGAATCTCGATGAAGCGAAGACCTTCAGTCTGGCTCTCTCACCCGAACAGTCGGGGCCAGTGGAGATGTCCGGCACCGTGGTTCCAGGGAAAGCTCAGCTTGAGTCAACGGTTGAAGTTAATACGCTTCATGTCCCGCTCGCACAGCCCTACGTCAATCAGTTCGTCAATCTGCAGCTCAACAAGGGCGCACTCACGATACAGGGAGAACTGGCACTGACCGGAGACGCCAGTGTCGGTCACTTCAGCGGTACGGTCGATGTCGACAACTTCGATGCCACCGACCCACTCCTCAAAACCGAATTGATTGGCTGGAAAAGCCTGCGCTCGGGCCCCATGCGAGCAGCCTTCGCGCCGCTCACGGTCACCATCACCGACACCCTGACGGCGATCGAACCCTACGGCCAGTTCAGGATCAGTGACAGCGGCAAGACCAACTTTTCGGGGCTCTTTCCTGACAAGTCCGAGGTTCCTGACAAGTCCGAGGTTCCTGAGAAGCCCGAAACCCCTGAGAAGCCAGAGACCGGCAAAACAGACACAGCACCGGAAGCGGGCGTGGAGAGCGGCCCCGCTGCCGAACCCAGGGCTGAAATCAATATTGCGCGAGTACTCGTCGAAAACGGTCGACTGTATTTTGAAGACAACAGCATAGAGCCACCGGTCGTGCTACCGATGAAACAGCTCGGTGGTGCAATTACCGGCCTCTCCTCGCTGCCAGACAGCAGAAGTGAAGTCGACCTTGCAGGCACCGTTGGAGAGCAAGGCACGGTGACGATTCAGGGTAAGCTCGATGCGCTTGCCGAGCAGCTGTACCTCGATCTGGGCCTTGTCGTGGAAAACTTTCATCTGACCACCGTCTCACCCTACGCGGCTAAATATATCGGCCGCACGATTGATCGAGGCCAGCTCAAACTCAATCTCAACTATCACGTCGAGGCCGGAGAACTGGAGGCTTCAAACGACATTGTCATCGAGGATTTCTCTTTGGGTGAGTCCGTGAGTGGTGATGAGGTAGTCGATTTACCGATCAGTCTCGCCATTGCTCTCCTGAAAGACGCCAGCGGCACCATTAGTCTGAACGTACCGGTCAATGGCAGTCTTACGGACCCGACTTTCGCCCTGGACAAAGTTATCTGGCAGGCCTTCACGAACCTTCTCCAGGCAGCGGTGACATCGCCCTTCAAGCTGATCGGCAGTTTGGTCGGCAGCAGTGGTGACGATATTCAGAAAGTCGATTTCGAGGCGGGGTCCAGCGAACTGTCGACTGCAGCTGAAGGCTCACTTGGAAGCCTGTCCACTGCCTTGAAGGAACGCCCTGAGCTTCGGGTGGCGGTCAGAGGCAAGGCGTCGCGTGCCATCGATGCGCCCGCGCTCGCCCAGTCGCAACTGGCTAATGAAATGGGCCAGCGTAACCCTATGGGCGAGGATGATATTGCATCGTATGAAGCCTACCTTAAAGCCAAGGGCACCGATCTGCCGAAGCGTACACGCGAACCAGTGCAGGAGGCTGATTCCGGGGCTGCGAAAAACGACGAGAGTTCGGAACAGATCAGCGATGAGCAGTATCTTGCCCGGCTCAAGCAAGCGGCCGCCGATAGCATTCAGATAACGGATGAGAGGCTGAAGAAGCTGGCGCTTGATCGATCAAAAAAGGTCTATCAGAGCCTCGTGGAGTCCAATGGCCTGGAGCAGAGGCAGCTATCAACGGCAGAACCCGATGTGGACACGGGTTCTGCTCAGAGTGATCGGAACAACCGGGTCGTCAGTATGCCCTTTGAGCTGCAGGCCCGCTGAGCTTCGGCCCGGGCAGATTAATCCTCAAACAGTGCGGACGCTGGCATTAACGAGTGCTGGCAAGGTGACCGGCAACAGGATCATAGCCCCGAAGGCATCAGATTGATCTCAATGTCGCAGTTAATAGACAACTCGGTATCAGTATCCAACAACTGCTTCACCAGCGCCTCAAAGTCTGACTTGGTGCGCTCCAGTTCCACGATACGTTGCTCAGCAAAGGTGTCCGTTGTGCCAAAAAGTTCGCGATGACTCAAAATCTTGCGCTGGTGAAAGCTGATCTTATAATCGATCAGGCTCAGAAGTACCTGCCTGGCGTCGTCCGGGCTGAATACGCCGCTGACTAACTTATATTCCCGGCTCTCTGCTTCTTTTTCCATGGTTTTTGCCTCCAATGGGGCTATCTATTGATGGGGCTATCTATTGATGGGACTACTTATTGGTCGGACTAGCTATTGATTGACTCATCATGCATGGCAATCAGTCTTTCCAGACCTGCCATTTTCCGTCTTGATAGACCTCAATGCGTTCGTCTTCCAGGCGCATCAAATGAATCCAGCGGTTGCTTATCAGCTGTCGGACGATTTCATGCCGTTCGATGACGGCTTCTATTGCACTGCCTGACGCCTCAATGACTACGGTTAGGCGCAACGGCGTATGCCGCCACTGGGTTCCGTCATTAAGCGACTGCCAGGGCAGGCCAATGCGCAGGTCGCCACCGTTACCCTCAAAGAGGCCAATGTTGCCGCCAACCACGTTATGCAATGTCTTGCTGCCGCTGCCGTAACGCTTGTTATCCACTGTCGAGGCGAAATATTGCATGTTGATCCAGTGAGTCACGATCATCGGGGCCGTCATGATCAGTTCCAGCAGACTGCCGTCTTCATCCTGCCGATGGTCATAGTCGTGCAGAAAACTCCGACCCTTGAGGTCGATGCCTCTTGTTCGGCTGCGCGGTGCCACAATGAACGCCGCGTTGTTGGCCAGCCCCCATTCAGGCCGTGTCTGCGACCAGTCGTCTGCACGCCTGGTCAGCTCACGATGCAGAACCTCGGGGCGATCATGCAATTTACCCAGCCCCAGAGCTGGCGCTCTCTCGGCACGAGCTGACGCGCTGGCCGCCGCAAGCTGCTGTTCCAGGCGCTTTAAATCCTGCTGATGGCTGTTCGGTAACTGGCCCAGGTCATAAAGCCGTATGTCGTCGGTCGTGGTGTTGTGCAAACCCGCGATGAATTGTGTCGACTCGGGTAACTCAATGCCATGACTGCGCAACTGCTCACGCACCTTTGGGCAATTCAGCAGGCCTGCCAGAGCGCGGGCATTGACCTCGCCGGTCTGACCACAGCAAGCGCCGCAATCAAGCCCTGCCTGCTGCGGATTATTAATGGTCTGGCTCCCGTGGCCAATCAGCAAAACGAGGCGCGCAAAGGTCGGGCCAAGCCCCATTGCGCTGAGCACTTTCGCGGCGATGTCGGCCTGGCCGTCAACACCGCCGACGGCGGCCGCATCCAGAGTCGGCCTTAGCATCCCCACCTGGTGGCTATTCAGACCCAGAGTTTCTTCAGAAACGCGAGGGGCTGAACTTGGCAGACTGCGCTTCACCAGTTTGGCCAGGTAACCGATGCCGAGGGTTTCAACCAGACTGAAGGTAGACAGGGGTACTGACTGAAAGGTTTGCCAGCCTGACATACCCTTCAGCTTGCCGAGCCTCCGGTTAGCGATTTCGGTGTCGGCATCACTGTCGCCTGAGCTATCGGTGATGTGAAGCTGAGGCGCCAGCAGGCCGGGCAATTGCGGCCGACTCGCCTGGGTGCCCAGCGGCGCATAACTAATTGGCAGGCCAAAAAAACCGGCAAAACCGAGGGTCTGGATGTCGTTCGATTGGGCCTCCAGGTGACGCCGGAATACCTCAGAACGCACATCAATACAGAAGGCGGCCTGCACACTGGGGGTTGCCTTCATCGGTTCCGAATCGACGGAGCCCAATGCGGCCACCAGACCACGCTGATAACTGATCTCTTGAGCACGCTGCCAGATCAGTTGGGTTTCAAGTGCAAAGTCGCCGGTGCTCCAGTCATGATCCAGCCAATCTGACATCCAGGCAGACCAGACCGAATCCGGACTGCGTGCGCCGTCATCCAGCAGAGTCTCCCAACTAAGGCGAATGGCCAGAAGATCTACTAGCGTGTCATCGTCCTGGCCATCGAGCTGCTTTTGCCAGCGCAGATAGGCACACCAGGAGCCCCAGCCGCCGATTCTCAGGATCAGAGCCTGAAGATAACGGGACCATTCAGCTTCGGGGACATCAAACTCAACGAGGCTCGATAAAATCTGATCAACCGGTTCGAGGGCCAACAACCCTGCCCGCTGTTGAATTCGCGATTCGCCCATCAATAAATGGATACTGCGATCCTTGCTGATACTGCGCCGCCAACTCGAGTACAGCGACTGACCCTGACCCGGATGCCAGTCCGCCTGCTGACGATCAAAATAGGCGGCGCAGAATTGCGACACCTGATGGGTAATGGTGTCGAACCAGGATGGGTGTGTTTGCAGGTCACGGTGGAGATCGATCTGATCACTGAGGAGCGCCAAAGGCTGCGGCCGGGCTGACCCGTTGTCCAAAACCCCGATGAGCTGTTCGGACGTCATCCCGATGTTATTTTCCGACATTGCCTGGCTCAGATCATTGACGCTGATCTCACCGCGAGTCCAGGCCTGACGATAGTAATCGGTAGGCATAGCCAATGGGGAACCAGCCAGCTTCGCCAGGGTTTTTGCGGTCGCATCGAAGGAGTGCTGGACGTGCCCCCAATAAGGATTCACTGCGATCAGCCGGTCTAAAGGCCAGGATGGTGCAATGCTATCTACCGCGGACTGGATCGCCTGCTTCAAGGGCTCATTGGTGGTCGGGATTGCTGTCGCAGAAGCGCTCATGGCAGTTCGCCTTTCGGGGTGGAGTAACGGTTAACCGGGGTTTGCGCCTGTGTCGGGCTAAACTTGACGGGCCAGATTTTGAACGTAAGTCGGGTAAACGTCTCGTCGAGGTAAAAACCGGCGTAGACCCATGGGTAAACAGCACTGGAAATTTTCCCTTCAGGATATCGACGTAACCAACTCTGGCAGGCATAGAATGCGCTGAAAACAAGCACGACCCAGACTATAAGTAGAGCATTGCTGCCCGCTGAGTCAGACACCAGTTCACCAAACAACATATGCCAGATCATGTAAAACTGAATCAACGCAAGCGCGGAAATGATGCCACGTGTCAACTGACGGAGCGTTAGCCCTTGCTCTAACCACATCAGGGAAGCCAGGCCCAGAGCCAGAATAAAAAGCGCGATTGTCGGAACCGTCACTGCGGGCAGGAACAACTGCCAGACCAGGAGGCTTCCACCCACAAGTGCCGCGCTGACAACGACCGCTGCACCGTACAACAACAGCGATCGGTCCGAAGCTGAAGCTTCGAACAGGCTATGTCTGCGGACGCTATTGACCGTGTCACCGGAGAACAGAAAGGCATGGGCTTTATAGAGCGAGTGAGCAACGAGGTGTAGCAGAGCCAGTGCGTAAAGACCCAGGCCTATCTCCATGAGCATAAATCCCATCTGAGCACAGGTTGACCAGGCCAGACGCACCTTGATGCTTACCCGTGTGAGCATAACCAGCCCTGCAAGCACGGCCGTGCAGCTCCCGACGATCACCAGCAACGCCTGAGCAGCAGGTGCCAGGGACAGCAGTTCCGCCAGACGAATTAACACAAACCCGCCGATATTGACGACGCCCGCGTGTAACAGCGCGGAAACCGGAGTGGGCGCCTCCATGACCTGTATCAGCCAACCGTGCAGGGGAAGTTGCGCCATTTTCAGAATAGCGGCCAATGCAAACAAAACAGCGGCCAGGTGCAGGGGCACCGGCAGAGAGGTCGCCCCAGCAAGGTAAGCATTCAGTCCATCCAGCGCCAGAGTGCCGGTCGAGTAGTAAACCAACCCCAGTGCGAGAGCCAGACAGATCTCGGCCAGGCGGCTGACCAGGAACTTTTTGTGCGCAACAATCTGAGCGGCTTTGCGGTGACGATAAAAGGTCAGCAAATGATGCAGCCCTAAGCTTGTGCCAGACCAGGCCAGCACAATGATCAACAAATGCCGGCTGACCACCAGAAGACCGACACAAAGCAGAGTAAAAAGCATGGCACGCACAAAGCCGACCTGCCCGGGTTCACCCTCCAGATAACGAGCACTGTAATTAATGATCACCCAGCCGAGGGTCGCCACCAGAATCGCGCAAACCAGTCCGACTGCATCTGACGCAACGGGGTCAAACCGGGCGCCCACGAAAATCGCCACAGCGGCGACGACTGTTGCAATCAATGCCAGAGCACTGGTCAGTCTGGCGATCTGCCAGTAACGGGCCGAATGCATCAGGACCCAGAGACTCCCGATGCCGTATAAAACCGGCAAGATCCAGCTGCCACTTAGCTCCATTCTTCGTCTTCCTCCGCTGCTTTTTTGAAATTTCGACGGGAACGGGAGCGATAATGGCGTGTTAAGTTGGTTATGTATAATATATTGTATTGGATACTACGTTCTTTAAAAAAGAACGATTAAAAGAGAACCCCTCAATGAGACACCTCAACTACCATCACCTGTTTTATTTCTGGAGCGTCGCAAAGGAAGGCAATCTGACGCGCGCGGCAGAGCAGCTGAATGTCTCGCAATCAGCGCTATCCTCACAGATCCGACAGCTGCAGGATCAACTCGGATACGCCCTGTTCAACCGCGAAGGTCGTTCTTTGCGACTGACAGAGGTGGGCCACCTGGTACTCGAGTATGCAGAGAGTATTTTCAGGTTGGGCAGCGAACTGCTGGACCTGACTGAGAGCGGAGAGTTGCAGCGATCACAACGGCTTCGGATCGGCTCTGTGGCCACATTATCGCGGAACTTTCAGGAAAACTTTCTGCGCCCGGTCATCGACGAAGCAAAGATAAAACTGGTGATACGCTCGGCCAGTCTGGAGGAATTGTTAGATCAGCTACGGGTTTATAAACTGGATCTGATACTTTCCAATCGCCCGGTATCGGCCGATCGCTTGACGCCCTGGCGCTGCCAGCAAATCGCCGCGCAAAGCGTCTGTATTGTCGGGCCTCCGGGCCCTCAAGCTGGGGAGTTTCAGTTCCCACAAGACTTGAAAGCCCATCCATTGATCGTGCCGGGCCCCAGTAGCGATATCCGCAACCAGTTCGACCTGTTGTGCGAGGAACATGGAATTGATGTGCAGCCCCACGCCGAAATTGACGACATGGCGATGCTCCGACTGGTAGCCCGCGACTCAGGCGCCCTTGCCGTGGTGCCCGAGGTGGTGGTTCAGGACGAACTGCTCAGTGGGGTGCTTGAAAAGTATTGTGTGTTAGACGGCATTGCTGAACGCTTTTACGCCATTACCGCCAAACGTCAACTCGAATTCCTGGCACTCACTACACTGCTGGAAAAGTCCCGGGAAGAATCCCGAGAAGAGTCCCGAGAAGAGTCCCGGGAAAACACTGCACCGGCTGGCCCGGTCTGAACAGAGGGTGCTGGCCTTCATTCCCACTCAATGGTAGCCGGGGGCTTCGACGATATGTCGCAGGTTACGCGAGACACACCCTCGATCTCATTGATAATGCGGTTTGACACCGTTTCGAGCAGATCATAGGGCAAATGTGCCCAACGCGCGGTCATAAAGTCGATGGTTTCCACTGCACGCAGCGCAATCACGTATTCGTAGCGGCGCGCCGAAGGATATCGGCGTATTCCTTCTTCACTTCGCCCAGGATCCGCACGCCAAGTCCGGGCCCGGGGAATGGGTGGCGGTACACCATATCGTAAGGCAGGCCACCGACATTGTGGTGGGACTTTATGACGTGGGCTTTACCGGTCTTGGAGGCGGCCGATTCGATCACGTCCGGGTAAATGGTGCCCTGAGCCAGCCAGTTCACGTCTGTAATGGTGGTCGCTTCTGGTCCTCAGTGAATACGTGCGGAACAGAGTCAATAAATGACCAACGGATTATCAGCAAAACGGGGATCCTGTGTCGCATCAGAAATCGTCAGAATGCCCCGATCCAACTGCGTCTCTTCTAGACCAACTTTTGACTTGAACCACAGACGGTCACGGTCAATCAGCGACAACAGGCGCTCAGCCTCATTGGCAGGATAATCAGGTGCGCTCAACATATCTCCAAAAAAATTTCTGGCGCTGCTGAGGGAATCACGCTCTCACCAGATAGTGAAGTGAAGCTCAAACAGCCAACCTCATAGGTGCTGATTACAGACATCGAGTGACTTCACCACCTTCAAGATTCCCGCTTACCTCTGACCAACCCTCGCCCAGCACGAGTGCTGGCTTAAGCCAACCATCCTGGCTGAGTGGCCGTTTGAGGCGCACGTCTCTTAGCTGGTTTATTACGTTAGTCTTTCCCCTATTTATTGTTTGTACAGTGTAAATAGTGGTCAACAATCTGATTAAGACGGGCTTGGCCAAAGCTGGGATCGTGCCCACCGTGGACCACGTTGACCGGCAACTCGCGCAGACGCTTCATGGTCTTTATGTAAGCCTCGATATCGGCGCCTTCGATAGCATCCAACAGTGGGCCGTCATAAATAGCATCTCCAGAGAACAACGTGCCGGTGGATTTCTCCCAAAGACCGATGCTACCTGGAGAATGACCAGGCAGATGTAACACTTCAAAAGCCGCGTTACCCAAATCGAGTACATCACCTTCATCAATCAACTTGGTGGGCTCGGCCTTTTGCGTACGAAAAGCCAAAGGATCGAAACCCGCATACGGGTAGGCGTCAATGAGGATATCCGGCACGTCATAGCCCTGGCTCTCAATAGCCTCGCGCATACCCTTGGGCCAGTGGCAGCTGCACAGGACCGAATAATCATCAGGTTGACGCAGTTGATCGGCTTCCAGGGGATGAACCAAGCGCTGGTCAAATTCGTGCAAGCTGCCCATATGGTCCATGTGCGTATGCGTTGCGACGACCATCACCGGTTTGTCCAGAAATTCCGCCATCGCCTCTTTCAGACTGCTGATACCCATGCCGGCGTCGACTAACAGATCGGCATCGCGGCCTCGTATGTGCCACATATTGCACTGCTCCACACGTGCGACGTGAGGTTCCCACAACAAGGTAATGCGATCGTCTATGCGCTTGGATTCGAACCATCGATTGGCAATTTTCATCCCTGTTCCTCTAGGTTGCTCGCTGCCCAGTGCCTGATCAACATCTGGTGATCGCTGATGGCACCAAAGATACCGCCCTCGTTAAGCATCATTTTCAACGCCGCGTCGTGGAGTCGTGGATCACCTGCGCCGCAGCAGTCCGATACGACTAGGCAGTCGTAACCGCGATCATTTGCTTCGCGAAGCGTTGAGTGGACACATACATCCGTGGTTACGCCGCCGACCAACAAGTGCTTGATGCCTTTGGCGCGAAGTATCTGTTCTAAATCAGTAGCATGGAAGGCACTGTTACCTGGCTTGTGCAGAATGATATCCGAGGACATCGGGGCCAGTTCTGGAACAATCCGCGAACCCGGCTCGCCTTGCACCAGAAACCGACCCATCGGCCCCACATCGCCTATGGGCGTGCCGATAGCCAGCGCGCGGGCCCGCTTGGTCGGATTGAGGTCGGAAAGATCCGGCCGATGCGACTCAAGTGTGTAAATGATGGTTAAGCCCTGTTCGCGCGCCGCGCTCAGCAACCTCTGCATCGGCTTTATAGCGGCACGGGTATGCTCGAGCGAGTAGCCCATCTGACCGAAATAACCGTCGGGGTTGAGAAAGTCATTTTGCATGTCAATGACGACCAGTGCCGTGTCTTTAGCCGTCCACTCCCCATCCAAGGGCCACTTGTAAGGAATTGACGCTTCCAGCGGTCGCCAGCTCATTGTGCGGTCTTCAACATGTACTCGGTGGGAAAACGCAGTTTCACGTTCTGTTCATCACCCTGAATGCGGCCATCTTCAAACGCCATACCAACGAAATCAGGACTGGCTGCTGATGGGCCCAGCAAACCTTTGTCCCAGGCAAAAGTGTTGATATTGTCGAGAATGGTCGCAAATTCGGTGCTGGAAACGAGTGCCGACGCCTCCTCGCGACTGAAAAAACTGATGGTCGCAATCTGCTTTTCAAACCCGGCCCGGTCGGTGCCGACGGCCGCAGCCATGTGTTCGATCACCTCGTCCCGTTGCGGATGACCTGGCTGAAGCATCGAGATGACTTCATACCAAGCGCCGGCTATGGCGAAACCAAGCTCAGGATGCTCATTGAGTGTTTGCGTATTAATCAGCAGGGCGTCAGTGATCTCATTTGGAATGTCGGAGCTGTCGAAGAGTATCGTTGTCTCTGGATTCTGCTGCAAAATTTCACTGAGCTGCGGCTTCCAGGTGACAACCGCTTGAGTGTCCGACGACTGAAACGCTGCGATGATGTCAGCATCCGAGGTGTTCACTACAGTAACGTCCCGCTCGCTCATGCCGGATTCATCAAGCGCACGCGCCAGGAGATAGTGTGAACCGGAAAGTTGCACCAGGTTAATCCGCTCCCCGGCAAGATCCTCAACCCGTTTATCTGTGCCTTTCATTACCAGACCATCACTGCCGTTGGATGCATTGAGCATCACCGCTACTGTGGAGTCGACACCGCCGGCAGCTGGAATGGTCAAAGCATCAAGCGTGATGGCAATTACACCGTCGAATTCGCCAACGGTGTATTGATTCTGGGCTTCTATGTAGTCGTTCAACTGAACAGCGGTTATATCGATTCCGTATTTGTCGCCCCACTTGTCCAGGATCCCAGTTTGTTCGGCATAACCAAGAGGCATGCTGCCTGCGTAAATGGTCCAGGCAATGCGGAAGGTGGGGGTGTCGGCGGCCAATACAGGATGGCTGAAAAGCATAATTGAAAGTGCTGCGGCTACTATTGCTGGAATTTTCATGAGCATCTCTTATGTGATGGATTCGGTGTTGCAACCAGTGTTGCTCAACCGCGTGCACAGAAGAATGACTGATTATGCAGGTTTACCTGACGTGGGATGCAGGCCTACCGGACATGGCTAACGTGGCGAACAGGTCTTCTCGAAACGCATCGACCGCAGGCTTCTGGGCTTCACGACCCGGACGATAGGCAGCTTCAATAACAGATGTACGCCGGAAATGGTCCGGCCGTATCGCCACCATCTGGCCGCGCTCAATCCAGCTACGAGCGTAGTGATTGGGCAAAAAGCCGACATGCGTTCCCGCCAGAATGAGCAAGGCTGCGGCTTCGATGTTGGCCACCCAAGCGGTTACGTTCGAAGGCTCACCACCCAGGCGGTTGGTATCCTGGGCGTTGAGGAAATTTCTAGCGACCTTGGCGCACGAGTGAAGTGTTGTCTGCACCTGCTCTGGTGATTCCGCACCGGCTAATACATTTGAGGGTGCACACACCAACCAATCGGTCTCCTCGTACATGGGTTCATAATGCAGCTCCGGCAGATGAGCAGGAAAAATACCAATGCCAAGGTCGGCCCTATGGTCGAGCAGAGCATGCTCAATTTGAGATGGGGCCATAACTTCCATGTGCAAGTGAGTTTCATTTTCGGCGCGCGCGCCATAGCGCGCCAGAACCGCGCGCAGTGGGCAGTTAGGGTCAGTAATAAGATTATCGATCATTGCCAGGCGAACTCGGCCCGACAGATGTCCTTTAAGAGTCTCCGTACGGTCTTCAAAGGTTTGCATGGCTTTTTTGAGTACTAGCGTACTCCTAAAGACGTGTTCGCCATCAGGCGTCAGCTGGAAACCGCTTCGGCCACGCTCACACAAACGCAACTCAAGACGGTCTTCCAGCTGTCGAAGTTGCCGACTAATAGTTGAGGCGTCGCGGTTGAGCAGCGTCTGAGCATTAGCAACACCCCTGCTCTCAACGACGGCGACAAATACTTCAAGAAGGCGTAAATCAATGTCGCTCAGGTGCATTAGTTCGGCCTTGCAGTTAATCCGAGCTGAAGCTTGGCTTCAACGATGTGCCCGCCCTCAACTTTCCTCCTGATCATGCTCCCGTTCCAGCAAGTCTGCTTTTTGGGCTGCAGGGCGCGCTAAAATATGCTTTAAATAGGATTCAACATGGGGGTAATCGCTCAGGCCGCGGCTTTCGCTGATCTTTTCGAATACAAATGAGTTAAGCACGTCTGCGCCGGTGAACTGTTTGCCGAGCAGATAATCCTTGTTGGCCAGTTCGTCATTCACGTACGTCAATACCTGGGTCATTTGTTTGCGGGCAAATTCACCCAGAAAGCAGCCCTGGCTGTCGTCAACACCCAACAGATACCGGGTGATCAGCGGATAGTCAACAATGGCGCCGGATTCGGAAAGCACAAGATCACCGTCTTCGATCACTGGCGCCTTAGCCAATGGGTTAATGGCTTTAAGCGCAGGGGGTGCCAGGCGAGTGACACTGTCGCGCTGGTAAGGAATCAGTTGATACTCGATACCGAGCTCTTCAAGTATCCAGATAATGCGCTTGGAGCGCGATTTGTTCAGATGGTGTAGCTTAATCAAATTAGACGCTTCCGTGTGACAGCTTGGGGTGATTGGCCATAAGTCCATGTTCATCCTATGCCAAATTTAGGTGCTTTATCCAGCCGCCCTACCCCCGCAAGGTCAAGAACAACCGTAGGTCCAGCTCCAGCTGGTGGTAGTCGGCCTCCATGTGCTGGCACAGCTGGTAAAAGGCCTTGTTGTGGTCCTTTTCACGCAGGTGCGCCAGTTCATGTACCACGACCATGCGCAGCAGCGGCTCGGGCAGGCTTTTGAGGATGGCGGAGATCTTAATTTCGTTCTTGCGCTTGAGATTGCTGCCCTGCACGCGGCTGACGAACTGATGCTGGCCCAGGGCGTTATCGATGACGTGCATGCGGGTATCAAAGAACACTTTGCTGACCGGATTACTGCTCCGCATGAACTGCTGTTTGATGCGTTGGGTGTAATCGTACAGGGCGGCGTCGGTCTGGATCAGGTGTTGAGCTTGCGACGGGTAGCGTCGTTCCAGCCAGGTACCGAGCTGGCTCCTGTCAATCAGTTGCTGGATTTGCTGCTGCAGGCTGGGGCCGTATCCGCCCAGGTACTTAAGCGTGGCCACAGTCACTCCGTATTGCCAGTATTAGAGCGACTGATGATACAGGACTCGAGACGCTTAGGCTTACTGCCCCTGCTGGCTGCGCAGCTGTGGCCCTGGCAATACACCGTTGACTGCACCAGAGGACAACAGGCGTCCACTGGTCATGCCCGCGATCTGATAACTGCGGTCGGTCGTCGAGTTGATCACCTGTTCGACCAGGATTGATCTAGGGTTGCTCTCGCGGAATGCCGCGTAGTCATAAGGCGAGGTAGTCACGCAGCCCGTAAGAAGCAGACAGAGCAGCCCGAGAAGCACTATCGTAGGCATCCTCACAGGGCATTCTCCGGCTGCGCTTTCATGACGTAGTCGACGAAGTGGCCTGATTCAGGAAACAGACGCTTTTCCATCGCAAACTGCTCCCGCGCTTCGGTCTCACGGCCCGTATTAAAGTACAGCATACCCAGATGCGCATGAAGCCCCGGCGGTGCACTTAAGCATAGGAAAAATAAACGCCCTTTTCACCCAAGCCCACCAGTAGTGGACTGCTAATGACCCGCCTGACACCCATTCAATATCCCTGAATCTGGCCTGCATTGGGCTACTATCACCAAAAACCCACCAACTTTTTCTCCACATACGGTTCCAGTCCGGCCAATCGGCATGGCGAATCCCTGCCAGCTGCATAAGCCAGCACCTTGAGTTGAACCGTTGGTTTTCGGGATCGTCAGTTGAACAGGCCTATCTGCAGGTCTCGATCTCGATATTGAATACACGCTTGAGCCGGTGTGCGCCAGCCAGTGCCGGTCACTCCCACTCGATGGTGGCAGGTGGCTTGGAGGAGATGTCATAGGTCACCCGGGGAACGGGTGGCGGTACACCATATCGTGAGGCAGGCCAAGCTCCACGCCGATGCGCGCTGTTTCCGGGAGCTGAAAAATCGGTCGGGCTTCAGGAATCAACTGTTTGTCCTGGCACAGCGTGCAGGCTGCTATCTGCTGCCCAAGCCTCGTGGGATTAATGAATTGGTTCAATTGACACACTTGAATCCGCAGACCATTATCGTTGGATACGTTAGCATTGAATGTATTGCCCTTTTGGCGGGTGTTCTTTCAACACAGACCCAGTCAGGTATCCATACAATAAACAGCCCTCGATGATACCAAGCCATGCAGACTAATGCCTTTCTCATAGAACAGTTGACAGACCACACGATAGATCTGCTTGAAAAAGTACTGGCAGAGGCGCCAGTCAAAACGGCGAGCCGGTCCCAGATTGCCTCGCGCAACCGGCGCATTCGCTCCGGAATTCACGATATCGTCGATTGCTCCACCAAAAAGCTCGTTCCGGAGCTGAAGATCGCCACTGTACTGATCGTTGATATCCGCGGTTTCACTCAGTTCACACTCGCCAACCGGCCAACCCAGATTGTCGCGCTGCTGAATTTCTTCTTCACCAGGATGGTCAATCTGGTGCACAGCTATGACGGTGTGGTCGACAAGTTCATGGGCGACAGCGTCATGGCAGTATTTGGTCTGAAGAACAAGCGCAAGCCACGCTTCTCAAGCCTGGACGCCGTGCGCTGCGCAGCCGAAATGCAGCTGGCCATGGAAGACGTCAATCAGTTCGGTGCAAGGCTCGGCCTCGAGCCAATCTACGTCGGCATCGGGCTGCACTGCGGCGAGGTCGTTGCAACCACGCTTGGGTGCGACGAACATAGCGAATACACCGTAATTGGCGACACTGTGAACACGGCAGCACGAGTCGAGGCCCATAGCCTGCGCGGGCAGGTGCTGCTGACCGGTCCTCTACGGTCGCTTGTCTCGAAACAGGTCGACGTGAGCGAACCGGTGGAAGTCTTCGTGAAAGGCCAGTCACTGCCGGTCAAGTTATTCAGCCTCAACAGCGTCACCAGTCCTGCAGCTGATACCAATGGTGGCGAAGCTGACCAGGACATATTCGTGATACCGCGCTGCGAGGTCAGGAAAAGCCCGCGGGTGCCAGTCAACCTGCCCATGCAGTACTGGCATGTGGAAGGCGCCAGCGTGAGTGACGAGGTGTGCGAGGGTGAGATACTCGATCTTGGCTACTACGGCATGCGTGCCAAAACCAGCGAGTGCCTCGAGCCGCTCGAGAACATCAAGTTCCCATTCAGCCTGGCTACTGCAAGCCCGGGCGCCCATGACATTTACGCCAAAGTCCTGCGTACTAACAAGGTGCGGGGTGAATACGTCAGCAGCCTTGAATTTACTGCAATTCCTGACTTATGCGAACGATCACTCCATTCGTTTATAGACAGAACGCTGGCCTGACCAGCGTTTACCCGCTTCGACGGGTTACACCCATTCAATATCCCTGATATCTGGCCTGCATTGGGCTACTATCACCAAAAACCCACCGACTTTTTATTCACATACGGTTCCAGTCCGGCCAATCGGCATGGCGAATCCCTGCCAGCTGCATAAGCCAGCATCTTGAGTTGAACCGTTGGTTTTTCGGGATCGTCAGTTGAACAGGCCTATCTGCAGACCAGCCGGCGGCGCCCATGTCATCGACGCTCGCCGTTGTGTCGGCGTTGGCGGTTCATCGGCTACCCTGGCCTTGTTGCACATGCCCACCGAAGCCCTACACTGTAAACATAGGCAATTAGTTCCAAATCCTCCAATCTTCCGAGCCTGCAAGTTTACACATTGCCATAACCGACTAAGCTCAGTCAGCCATAACCCTTACGGGTAAAACCACAACATCAACTATGGTAAAACAGGGGATCCCCATGGAAGCCATTGAAAACATTTTTGGGCAAATCAACAGTCTGGTCTGGGGCCCACCCATGCTGGTGCTAATTCTGGGCGTCGGCCTGTTTCTGAGCCTCGGCCTGAAACTCATGCCAATGCTCAAGCTTGGCGCCGGCATACGCCTAATGTGGAGTGGCCGTAGCGCAACAGGTTCAGAATCGGATGGTGAAATTCCGCCATTCCAAGCGTTAATGACGGCGCTAGCAGCAACGGTTGGAACAGGTAACATCGCCGGTGTCGCGACCGCTGTTTTCCTCGGGGGCCCGGGCGCCCTATTCTGGATGTGGCTGACCGCTCTGGTGGGCATGGCCACCAAGTACTCAGAGGCGGTACTCGCGGTGCGCTTCCGTGAAGTAGATGAGCGTGGCTCCTACGTCGGCGGGCCCATGTATTACATTCGCAACGGTCTTGGCAAAAAATGGGCCTGGCTGGGCGTGCTGTTTGCTATTTTTGCTGCCATCGCAGGGTTTGGCATTGGCAACACGGTGCAAGCCAACTCGGTGGCAGACGTTATGGAAGCCACCTTCGGCCTGCCACACTGGATTTCCGGCGTTATTCTGATGGTGATGGTAGGTTTGGTACTCATTGGCGGTATCCGCCGCATCGGTCAGGTAGCCAGCGCCCTGGTTCCTCTCATGGCGGTGTCGTATGTGATCGCCGGATTGGTTGTACTGGCATTGAACGTTGCTGATATTCCAGCCGCTTTTGCACTGATTTTCGAGCATGCCTTCAGCCCCATCGCCGCCGAAGGTGGCTTTGCCGGTGCTGCTGTTTGGGCCGCCATCCGGTTCGGTGTTGCCCGAGGTGTCTTTTCCAACGAGGCCGGCTTGGGCTCTGCGCCTATTGCCCATGCCGCCGCGCAAACCAAAAACCCGATCAATCAGGGCTTGGTGGCCATGTTGGGTACGTTTATCGACACCATCATTATTTGCACCATCACTGGTTTGGTTATCATCACCTCAGGTGTTTGGACATCCGGCGAATCTGGCGCGGCACTCACCTCCATGGCGTTTTCTAAGGCACTGCCCGGGGTTGGTGATTATGTGGTGGCCATTGCTCTGGCAGTGTTTGCCTTCACCACCTTGTTGGGCTGGTCCTTCTACGGTGAACGCTGTGTCGAGTTTCTGTTCGGTGTGAAAGCCATAGTGCCTTATCGCGTGGTTTGGGTTCTTGCCATTCCTCTTGGCGCAACGGTAAACCTGGGCCTGATCTGGCTGGTGGCCGACACGTTGAACGCCATGATGGCACTGCCCAACCTGATAGCTCTTATCTTCCTCAGCCCAGTGGTGTTCAAGCTGACCAAAGAGCATTTTGAGCAAGAAAAGGCCGTAGGGCTTTGATGGAACTCTGATACGACAACCATTGTAGCGGCTGGCCAATGGGCCAGTGCCGGATGAGGTGAATCAACTGACCCTTGTAAAACCATCATCCGGCACCAGTGCTTCTTGTGTACACTCAACAAAAGAATCCCGCACCCTGCCTGCCGGAATCTCGAACAACGCTATCAGAAGCAGTATCGAAGGAGAGCGAATATGAGTTTACGTCTAGAAGTATAGGAAAAATAAACGCCCTTTTCACCCAAGCCCACCAGTAGTGGGCTGCTAATGACCCGCCTGACACCCATTCAATATCCCTGAATCTGGCCTGCATTCCGCCACTATCACCAAAAACCCACCGACTTTTTCTCCACATTCGGTTCCAGTCCGGCCAATCGGCATGGTGAATCCCTGCCAGCTGCATAAGCCAGCATCTTGAGTTGAACCGTTGGTTTTTCGGGATCGTCAGTTGAACAGGCCTATCTGCAGGCCCGGTGCTTACTGTTGGGCGCAAACACCTCTTGCGCTCATGAGGCTGATGGTTATAGGCCTGCGCGGTTTTTATCTGGGTCAGGCTCTCGCCAACGTAACTGCCGACATTCAGTCGGCTGGCGATGGTGAGCACCGTGAAGTGTTGATCTGTTAAGCATTCAGTTGATAAATCTTAAGGTGGGGTGGTGAGGCAGGGCTTACAAGCTACCACGCCATCTTTGGTAGCACAAAACCCTGTCACACGCAGCGTTGAGAGGCCCAACCGGCTAACGGAGACTGACAGTTAATAACAAATCCTGGAGCTCAGGTCATGGCCGGTTTATGCCAAAGAATCACCTGCTGGTTGACCGGGATGAGATCGCGATGCGTGCTTAAACCCGATAATGTGCCAGTTGGGCTTTAAGTCGCTCGGCGAGCGCTGTCAGAGCTTCACTGGAACCCCGTGTTTCGTCGACCCGCACCGAGGTGTCTTCTGCGTTCTGGCGAATGCGCTCAAGCGTTGAGCTGATTTCCTCGGAAACCTGGCTTTGTTCTTCTGCTGCGCTTGCAATATCGGTGTTACGTTCAGATATACTGCTTACCGCTCCGAGCACCCGGCTGATAGCGTCGCCTGACTCACCGGCCTTGCTGGAAATACTTCCCGCCAGTTGTTGATTGCTTTTCATTTTACTGGTGGCATCTTTCGAACCTGCCTGGAGTCGTTCAATCTGGGTACGGATATCATCAATTGAACTCTGAGTACGATTGGCCAGTAACCGCACTTCATCGGATACCACTGCAAACCCACGGCCGTGTTCACCGGCGCGGGCGGCCTCAATGGCGGCATTCAAAGCAAGCAGATTGGTCTGTTCGGCAATGGAGTGGATAACGTCCAGCACACCGCTTATGTTATTGCTGTGCTCATCCAGTTCGGTCACGGCAGCCACTGACTCGCTGATATTTTTTGATTGCTGCTCGATGACCTTGATGGTCTCTTGCAACAATTGATGTCCGGTCTTTGCCTGAGTGTCTGCGTTTTTGGCCGCTTCCTCTGCGATAGAGGCACTTTCAGCTACATTCTGGGCCGTTGCAGACATTTCGTGCATCGAGGACGCTACGTGCTCGGTGTCGCGTGTCTGTGCACTGGCCGCCTTGCTGGAGCCTTCCGCGATGGACGACAGTTCCTTTGCTGAGGACAGCAGTTCCGATGCAGAATCTCCCACCTCGCGGATGGTCGCTTGAATCTTGTCCAGTAGCTTGTCGAATCCTTTCGCCATCTTGCCGAACTCATCCTTGCTGGTTGAGTTAAAACGCACCGTGAGATCACCTTCTCCCTCGGCAATGTTTTCGACGGTTTTGGTTAGGGCTTTCATGGGCCGCGCGATTACAGATTTGATGAGCAAGCTTATGACTGTAATGATTAACACACCAATACCGCCGATAATTAATGCCACGGTCACGGAGGCAGAAGCGACCATGCCGGATACATCGTCATTAGAGTAGGCTGAAATCACCTCGTAGCCCCAGGGTGCGAATGGCTTTCGGGTTATTACCCAATCGCCATCCTGACTTGCCAACGCTGTCTCAATGGTTTCAGCAGATTGGTTATCTGAATGCATACGAATCCGCCCCAGGTTGTCCACCAAGGCAGTGAATCCATTTTCAAGGACTGCGGCATTGCTGATGCTATCGGCTATGATCGACATGTCCGCCGAATAGCCCACGTACCAGATACCGATGACTTCTCCCGCAGTGTTATTGATAGGTGCGTAACCGGTCAGATAGGGACTGCCGAGAATATCGACCTGGCCATAAAAGGCCTGGTTCGATTTGATGGCCCGGAAGGCGCCACCTTCCGGATTCAGTACCGTACCGGTTGCACGCTTGCCTGCTTTCTGGACGTTAGTAGACACCCGAACATAGTCCTTGCCGTCAAACACAAACAAGGTGGCCGTGCCCCCCATGTCGGCTGTCAGCTCGTCAACCAACCCATAGTCGTTGGCCTGTGCCTCAGAACCGAGGTAAAGCTCCGGGACATTCTTGCTGCCGACCTCTACCTTGCTCCCCAGGCGGGGCTGTCCGACTTCCAGCCCTCGCGCAACAAGAATTTTCATGCTGCTTCGGACCCGTGCCATCATGATTTCATCGGTGACTGTCAGAATACGCAGAGCGCTGTTGCTGGCCTCGTCCGCTTGATCGTTGGCGGCCTCGACGATGGCATTTTTTTGGGTATAGATGGTAAGGCTTGAGCCAATGACGGCAATCAGCGCAATGAGTATGGCGACTGCGAGAAGGAACTTCTTGTTCACCGACATAGTGAGCACCGTAAGTAATTAGGATGAGAGTTATTCACTGGCTGAAACAATTGAGAATGATCACAGCAGTTAAGATGTTGTCGGCAGGCACGGTGGAAACCTGAATTATTTTTTGGAACGGTCAGAAAAACAGCCCTTTCACCACCAGCCCGGCGCCGGACACTACCAAGAGCACCCCCCTATGCGTCAAGGTAGTTGTTACCATCGCCAGGGAAACCCACAGCAGACGCACTTCCCAGAAGCCGTTGAGGCTGTACGGCACAACCTTGACCAGATTCATTATCCCGAGCAGTACGGCTGCCGTGCCAAGCCATTGCAGCTTGGCCAGTTCGCGCCCCAGAAAGTAGACATTGATGGGCGGCCCGCCCGCATGGATCAGAGTGCTGGTAAGCCCGGAGACGGCTCCCCAGAACCACCCCGCCTGCTAGAACCGGCGCAAGGCCCCGGAAACGTGCTGCCAACTGGCGAACAAGATTGAAATGCCGCCGGTGATCAGTTCCAGCGCAGAATTGGACAGCATTCCCATGACCAACCCACCCAATACGATGCCCACCAGCGCAGCTGGCACAATGCGCTTGAGCGTTTCCACGGAAGCGTGTTTGCGATAGATCTGGATGGTTTTGACATCCATGAACAGCAGCACCGGCAGCATGATCACCGTTGCCATGGGGTGCGGACATTGCGAAACATCTCCTGGCACGAACGCAAAGGCATCGTCGGTTCAAAAGAGGGCGCTTTCGTGAGGGATGATAAGAGATTTGTCTATTGCGATGCTCAGGGCGTGGTGTTCAACGCTCGCTACGCCGATTTTGTCGATATTACTGTCAACGAATATATCCGGACCCTGTTCGGGGATTACCAGAATATGCTGGCTCAGGACCTGGACATCCAGGTGGTGGGCCTGACAGTGAACTGGAAGGCGCCCGCTAAATTTGACGATGTACTGGATGTACTGGAAGCGTGGCTGATTCCGGGCCGGATAGCCGCCGATGGTACCCTGCATCATCGGGGTGAGCCCTCTGTGCAAATGGCGGATCCGGCGTTTATCGCCGACTGACGGGAGCAACTGCCGGGTTGATGATTACCCACGCTCATGAAGACCATGTTGGCGCAGTGCCTTATCTTTGGCCGCAGCTGCAGTGCCCGATTTATACCAGCCGCTTCACCGCTGAAGTATAGGTAAAACAAACGCCCTTTTCACCCAAGTCCATTTTTCTCCACATACGGTACCAGTCCCGCCAATCGGCATGGCGAATCCCTGCCAGCTGCATAAGCCAGCATCTTGAGTTGAACCGTTGGTTTTTCGGGATCGTCAGTTGAACAGGCCTATCTGCAGGTCTCGGTCTCGATATTGAATACACGCTTGAGCCGGTGTGCGCCAGCCAGTACCGGTCACTCCCACTCGATGGTGGCAGGTGGCTTGGAGGAGATGTCATAGGTCACCCGGGACACGCCCTCAATTTCATTGATAATCCGATTCGACACGGTTTCCAGCAAATCGTACGGCAGGTGCG